>Ga0226835_1000122_pt1 | contig 145622 bp, 142 predicted proteins | sample LAC_MetaG_1_FD_163627 | JGI IMG/M metagenome (GOLD analysis project Ga0226835, IMG submission 163627) | Anaerobic ammonium oxidizing microbial communities from anammox membrane bioreactor (MBR) in UC Berkley, California, United States -... | ecosystem: Engineered > Bioreactor > Anaerobic >... | reverse complement strand
GAAATCGTCGTACACCGTAACGCCGCGCGCCTGGCCGCGCACTTCCAGCCTGCGGCGGATCCCGCCGAAACGCGACAGGGCTTCGAGGGAGGCCGCCGGCGCCACGCCGGCATGGCGGGCCGCCGCAAGGGCAGCGAGGGCATTCGCCCGGTTGTGCGCGCCGGCCATGGGCAGATCGAGCTTGCCCTGCGCAAGCCCGGCCAAAAACACCTCGCAGACCCCATCGGGTGCGGCCAGACCAAGCTGCCATCCCGATTCCGAACCGAACCACTCGACCGGCGTCCAGCAGCCACGCTCCATGACCCGCTTCAGGCTGGCTTCGGCAGCGTTGGCGACGATCAGGCCGGATCTCGGCAGGATACGCACGAAATGGTGGAATTGCGTCTCGATCGCTGCAAGATCGCTGAAGATGTCCGCATGATCGAACTCGAGGTTGTTCAGGATCGCGGTTCGCGCCCGGTAATGCAGGAATTTCGAGCGCTTGTCGCAAAAGGCGGTGTCGTATTCGTCGGCCTCGATGACGAAGAAAGGGCTGGAAGTCAGTCGCGCCGAGACGGCGAAATCCTGCGGCACGCCGCCGATGAGGAAACCCGGGCGCAGTCCGGCATGCTCGAGAATCCACGCCAGCATCGACGAGGTGGTCGTCTTGCCATGGGTGCCCGCCACCGCCAGCACCCATTTCTCCCGCAGAACATTTTCGGCCAGCCATTGCGGTCCGGACACATACGGCAGGCCCTTGTCGAGAATCTCCTCCAACAGGGGATTGCCACGCGAAATGGCGTTGCCGACGACGAAAAGATCCGGGGCCAGGCCTGCTTGGCCGGCGTCATAGCCCTCGATGAGCTCGATGCCCTGGGCCTCGAGCTGGCTGCTCATCGGCGGGTAGACGTTGGCATCGCAGCCGGTCACCCGATGCCCGGAAGCCCTGGCCAGCAGGGCAATGCCGCCCATGAAGGTGCCGCAGATGCCGAGTATGTGGATATGCATGGGGATCGGCTAGAATGTCGGCGAATTCTAACCGATCCACGCGCATCTTCCCGCCATGCCTCACCATGATCGGAATTCCCTGCGGCTGAACGCCATGCGGCGGAACATCGCCGCGCTGGCCGCCCGCCTGATGGCGGAGGACGGCATCGCCGACTACGGCCTCGCCAAGCGCAAGGCGGCACGCCAGCTCGGCGCGCCCGAAACCGAGGCCCTGCCCAACAACGCCGAGATCGAAGCGGAGCTGCGCGCCTATCAGGCGATCTACCAGGAAGAGGAGCAGCGCGAGCGCCTGCGGGAAATGCGGCGGACGGCCATCGAGGTCATGCGCCTGATCGATCCCTTCCGGCCTTACCTGACCGGCCCGGTGCTGGACGGCACCGCCGGTCGCTACGCCGAAATCGAACTGGAGGCTTTCCCCGACAGCGGCAAGGAAGTCGAGATCTTTCTGCTCAACCAGGGCGTGCGCTTCGAGCAGAACGAGCCGCGACGCAACGGCCCGGAAAGTCCGGAGTGCGTGCTCACATTTGACTGGAACGAGATTCCGGTGCGGCTTTCCCTGTTCGAGCCGGATGCCGAGCGGGCCCAGAAACGACGTAACGGCCGGGTTTCCGAGCGCGCCCGCCGTTCGACCGTGGAAGCGCTTCTGGCCCTCCCCGCGGCATGAACCGAAGCCTTCGTTTTTCTCTCCTGCTCGTCCTCGTGTCGACCCTGGCTGCGACAGCAGGCTATTTTTTCGGCAGGCCGCAAGCGGTCACGCCGCCGCCATCCGTAGGGGCCCCGACTGCCGATGCTCCTGCCAGATTGATGGCCCTGACTTTGCCAGACCTCGAGGGCAAGACCCAGGCGCTGTCACAATGGCGGGGCAAGGTGCTGGTCGCCAATTTCTGGGCGACATGGTGCCCGCCCTGCAAGGAAGAGATGCCGGAATTTTCGAGGATCAGCGACAAATACGCATCGAATGGCGTTCAATTTATAGGCATCAGCATAGATTCAGCAGAGAAGGTTGCGGCTTTCCAAAAGGACGTCGGCGTTTCCTATCCCCTCCTCATCAGCGGCCTGGAAACACTTGATCTTTCAACGGATCTGGGCAATCGCGCGAAAGCCTTGCCGTTTACGGTCATCCTCCGCTCCGACGGCAGCGTGCAACAAGTGAAACTGGGAAAATTCGCCACCCCGGACTTGGAAAAGGCCATCCGGTCGGCGCTCCGGCGGGACTGAGTTTTTACTCATAACCACGGTAATTCTGGACAATTTGCTGCGATTTGCGGCAAACTTGCGGCCATGAATGCCAAGAAAGCCGGTTCCAAAGCCGCCAAGAATGCCAAGGGCAAGCGGCGCATCCTGGTCCTGCATGGGCCAAACCTGAACCTGCTCGGCCTGCGCGAACCGGAAATCTACGGAAATGAAACGCTGGCGGACATCAATGCCGCCCTCGCCGGCCAAGCCAAGGCCGCCTCGGCCGAGCTGATCACCTTCCAGAGCAACCACGAAGGCGACCTGATCGACCGCGTCCAGGCCGCCCGCAGCGAAGGCGTGGCTTTCATCGTCATCAACCCGGGCGGCTTTACCCATAGCAGCGTCGCCTTGCGCGACGCCCTGGCGGCGGTGGCCATTCCGTTCATCGAAGTGCATCTTTCCAACATCCACGCGCGCGAACCGTTCCGCCGGCAGTCCTATTTCTCGGACATCGCCGCCGGTGTCATCTGCGGGCTGGGCAGCCAAGGCTACCGGCTCGCCCTCGACCACGCACTCAACCGCATTCGCTGATTTCCGCTCCGTGGCGGGGCTCGATGAAGGCTGCCGCGGCGTTCTTTGATTGGAGGCAGAAAAAATGGACCTCAGAAAACTGAAGGCCTTGATCGATCTGGTGGAAAAGTCCGGCATCGCCGAACTGGAGATCACCGAGGGGGAGGAAAAGGTGCGCATCGCCAAGCAGGGCGGCACGGCGGCGCCCCCCGCTTACGCACACCCCGCGCCCCCGGCCGCCGCGGCGGCGCCCGCGACTGCCGAGGCCGCCGCGCCGGCCGAACCGGAAGGCCATGCCGTCAAGGCGCCGATGGTCGGCACCTTCTACCGCTCCTCCGCGCCCGGCGCCCAGGCTTTCGTCGAGGTCGGCCAGTCCGTCAAGGCCGGCGACACCCTCTGCATCATCGAAGCCATGAAGCTCATGAACGAGATCGAGGCGGATGCCTCCGGCGTGATCAAGGCCATCCTGGTCGAGAACGGCCAGCCGGTGGAGTACGGCCAGCCCCTCTTCATCATCGGCTAAATCCCCGCCATGTTCGAAAAGATCCTCATCGCCAACCGCGGTGAAATAGCCCTGCGCATCCAGCGCGCCTGCCGCGAAATGGGCATCAAGACGGTGGTCGTGCATTCGGAGGCCGACACCGAGGCCAAGTACGTCAAGCTGGCCGACGAGTCGGTGTGCATCGGCCCGGCCCCCTCCTCGGCCAGCTATCTCAACATCCCGGCCATCATCTCGGCGGCCGAAGTCACCGACGCCGAGGCGATCCATCCCGGCTACGGCTTCCTCTCCGAGAACGCCGACTTCGCCGAGCGGGTGGAAAAGTCCGGCTTCGTCTTCATCGGCCCGCGACCGGAAACCATCCGGCTGATGGGCGACAAGGTCTCCGCCAAGGACGCCATGAAGGCGGCCGGCGTGCCCTGCGTGCCCGGCTCGGACGGCGCGCTCCCTGAAGACCCCAAGGAGATCGTCAAGATCGCCCGTGCGGTCGGCTACCCGGTCATCATCAAGGCCGCCGGCGGCGGCGGCGGCCGCGGCATGCGCGTGGTGCACACCGAAGCGGCGCTGCTCAACGCCGTCACCATGACCCGCACCGAGGCGCAGGCCGCCTTCGGCAATCCGATGGTGTACATGGAGAAGTTCCTGGAAAACCCGCGCCACATCGAGTTCCAGGTGCTGGCCGACTCCCACAAGAACGCCGTCTGGCTGGGCGAGCGCGACTGTTCCATGCAGCGCCGCCACCAGAAGATCATCGAGGAGGCGCCGGCGCCGGAGATCGCCCGCCGCCTCATCACGCGCATCGGCGACCGCTGCGCCGAGGCCTGCCGCAAGATCGGCTACCGCGGCGCCGGCACCTTCGAGTTCCTCTATGAGAACAACGAGTTCTATTTCATCGAGATGAACACCCGGCTGCAGGTCGAGCATCCGGTGACCGAGTTCATCACCGGCATCGACCTGGTGCAGCAGCAGATCCGCGTCGCCGCCGGAGAGAAACTCACCCTGCGCCAGCGCGACATCGCGTTGAAGGGGCACGCCATCGAGTGCCGCATCAACGCCGAGGACCCCTTCAAGTTCACGCCCTCGCCCGGCCGCATCGTTTCCTACCATCCGCCGGGCGGGCCCGGCATCCGCGTCGATTCGCACGTCTATTCGGGCTACATGGTGCCGCCGAACTACGACTCGATGATCGGCAAGCTGATCGCTTACGGCGACACCCGCGACCAGGCCATCCGGCGGATGCGCATCGCCCTCTCGGAAATGGTGGTCGAGGGCATCAAGACCAACATCCCGCTGCACCTGGAGCTGATGCACGACCACCGCTTCGTCAAGGGCGGCACCAGCATCCACTACCTCGAGCACAAGCTGGCCGCGAAGGACGAGGCCGTCAAGGGCAAGTGACCCAGGCCCATGTGGCTCTCCGTCTCGATCGCCACGGACGCCGCCCATGCCGAGGCGCTCTCCGACGCCTTGCTGGCGCTGGGCGCCCTCTCGGTCGGCGTCGAGGACGCCGATGCCGGCACCGAGCGCGAGACGCCGCAGTTCGGCGAACCGGGCAGCTCGCCGGCGCCGCTGTGGGCGCATAGCCGCGTCGTTGCGCTTTTCGAGAAAGGTGCCGACATCCCCCTGATTGCCGCTGCAGCGGCCGGCGAGGCAGGCCTGGCAGTCACCCCGCCCTGCGACATCACCGAAGTCGCCGAGCAGGACTGGGTGCGGCTGACGCAGTCGCAATTCGAGCCGATCCGCATCAATCAACGGCTGTGGATCGTGCCTTCCTGGCATGCCGCCCCCGATCCGCGGGCCATCAATCTCGAACTCGACCCGGGGCTGGCCTTCGGCACCGGCAGCCACCCGACGACGCGCCTGTGCCTCGAATGGCTGTGCGCACACGTGCGGACCGGCGCCAGCGTGCTCGATTACGGCTGCGGTTCGGGTATATTAGCCATCGCCGCGGCCAGGCTCGGGGCCGCCAGCGTGACTGGCGTCGACATCGACGATAACGCCCTCCTCGCGGCGGCCGGCAACGCCGAACGCAACGGCGTGACGCTGCAACTGGTGCATTCCGCTCAGCCCCTCGACATGCAATTCGACATCGTCGTCGCCAACATCCTCACCAATCCGCTCTGCGTGCTGGCGCCCCTGCTCGCGGCGCGCAGCCGGCGGGGCGGACTGATCGCGCTGTCGGGCATCCTGGCATCGCAGGTGTCGCAGGTGAGCGAGGCCTACAAACCCTTCTGCGACCTCGCGGTGCATGCCGAGCGGGAAGGATGGGCCCTGCTGGAGGGTGTGCGCCAATGATGCTCACCCGCTGCCCGACTTGCAGCACCGCTTTCCGCGTCACCCCGGAACAACTCAAGGCGCGCGCCGGCAAGGTGCGGTGCGGGCATTGCAATGCCGTCTTCAACGCGCTGGAAACCCTCGAAGATGCCCCGCCCGTCGCCCAGGCCAAAGCCGTCCTGCCGCCGGCCGAAGACGGAGTGACGGAACCGCCCTCCGAACCGCCGCATGCCGACGCGCCACCCGACGCCCCCCCGCCGGCCCTGCAGGCCGAGGCGGAAAAATCCGCCGAAGGCGAATCCATCGGGATTCTTCTCGAGGAAATCGATGCAACGCCGCCGCGCGCCCCGCGCGGCCGGCTGATCGCCTGGTCTGCCGCCGCGCTTCTCGCGCTCGGCGTCCTCGTCGTGCAGGCGGCCCACGTCTTCCGCGCCGAACTGGCCGTTTCCCAGCCCGAACTGCGCCCGCTGCTGGAAGACCTGTGCGGCCTGCTAGAATGCGACATCCCGCTGCCGCGCAAGGCCGAGTTCGTCAGCATCGAAGCCTCGGACCTGCATCCCGACGCCCAGAAGAAGAACCTGCTGGTGCTGACGGCAACGCTCAAAAATCGTGCGCCGTTCGCACAGGGTTACCCGTTCCTGGAAGTGACGCTCACGGACACCGGCGACCAGGCGATGGTGCGCAAGGTTCTGGCGCCGGCGGAATACCTGCCGGAGGGCACGGACGCGCAGGCCGGCTTCGCCGGCAATGCCGAACTGGCCATCCATCTCTGGCTGGATGCCGGCGGTCTCGGCGCCAGCGGCTACCGGCTTTACCTGTTCTACCCCTGACAAACCTCAACCTAGGAGATAAAGACCATGACAACCGTGACCCTTGGCGGCAATCCCATTCACCTCGCCGGAGAGCTCCCGAAGCCCGGCAGCCCCGCGCCGGCCTTCTCGCTGGTCGCCGCCGACCTGCGCGACCTGACTTTGAAAGACTTCGCCGGCAAGCGCAAGGTGCTCAACATCGTGCCGAGCCTGGACACGCCGGTCTGCGCCACGTCCACCCGCAAGTTCAACGAGCAGGCCGGCAGCCTGCCCAACACCGTGGTGCTGGTGATCTCGGCCGACCTGCCCTTCGCCATGAAGCGCTTCTGCGAGACCGAGGGGCTGAAGAACGTCGTCTCGCTGTCCACCATGCGCGGCCGCGAATTCCTGAAGAGCTACGGCGTCGGCATCGAGGACGGCCCGCTCGCCGGCATCACCGCGCGCGCCGTCGTCATCATCGACGAGAACGACAAGGTGGCCTACACCGAGCTCGTACCCGAGATCAAGCAGGAGCCGAACTACGACGCGGCCCTCGCCGCACTGAAGTAGGTCGGCCTTCAGGCCGACAAACGGCGATGGATCGACCACCCAAGTCGGGCTGAAGCCCGACCTACGTAACGCTATGAAAAGGATCCCCGCGCAATGAGGACGCTGATCTGCGGCTCGATGGCCTACGACACCATCATGGTGTTCCACGACCGCTTCAAGAACCACATCCTGCCCGACCAGCTGCACATCCTCAATGTCGCCTTCCACGTGCCGGACATGCGGCGCGAATTCGGCGGCTGCGCGGGGAACATCGCCTACAGCCTGAAGCTGATCGGCGGCGAGCCGCTCATCATGGCCACCGTCGGCGAGGACAATGCGCCCTACCTGCACCGCCTCGAGCGCCTCGGCCTCGACCGCAGCCACGTCAAGGAAGTCCCGACCACCTTTACCGCCCAGGCCTTCATCACCACCGACCTCGACGACAACCAGATCACCGCCTTCCACCCCGGGGCGATGAACTTCTCGCACCTCAACCACGTCGCCGATGCGCAGGGACTGACTATCGGCATCGTCGCGCCCGACGGGCGCGACGGCATGCTGCAGCACGCGCAGGAGTTCCACGACGCCGGCGTGCCCTTCATCTTCGACCCCGGCCAGGGCCTGCCGTTGTTCAACGGCGGGGAATTGCTGAACTTCCTGCAGCTGGCCGACTACTGCTGCGTCAACGACTACGAGGCGCGGCTGCTGTCGGAGAAGACCGGCAAGCCTCTCGACGAACTGGCCGGCCTGGTGGAGGCGCTGGTGATCACCCTGGGCGCCAACGGCGCCGAGATCCACACCGGCGGCCGGCGCATCGACATTCCCAGCGTCCGGCCCGACGACCTGGTCGACCCGACCGGCTGCGGCGACGCCTTCCGCGCCGGACTGCTCTACGGCATCGCCGGCGGCATGGGCTGGGAGAAGGCGGGGCGGCTCGCCTCGCTGATGGGCTCGATCAAGATTGCCCACCGAGGCGGCCAGAACCACAAGACGGCGCGGGAACAGATCGCCGCGCGCTACGAGGCGGCGTTCGGCGAGAAGCCCTGGTAGGACGGCTAGAGCGCCGCGCGCAGCTGCGCGGCGACGCGCTCCAGCTCCTCGCGCGAGGGGTTCTTCACCGGCCAGGTGAACGTCAGGCCGTCGTTCTCCCAGCGCGGCAGCACATGGATGTGGGCGTGGAAGACGGTCTGGCCGGCGGCGACCCCGTTGGCCTGGTAGACGGAGATGCCGGCCGGCTTGAACACCTTCTCGATGGCCTTCGCCGCCCTCGAGGCCGCGCGGAACATCGCACCCGCCAGGTCCTCGTCCATGCCCTGCAGGTTCTCGACATGCGGCTTCGCCGCCACCAGCATGTGGCCGGGATTCACGCTGCCGATGTCCATGAAGACGAGGGTATGCTCGTCCTGCATCACCACCGTCGCCGGAATCTCGCCGCGCACGATCTTGCAGAACACGCAGTTGTCCAAATTTTTCTCCATCACGTCACGTCCTCTCCCGAGCAGTCGATCTGGAACACCTCGCGCCCCGGCAGGCGCACCGCCGTCAGGTGACGCCCCCACAGGCAGCCCGAATCGAGCGCCAGCAGGTTCGGCTCGATGCGGAGTCCCAGCGCCGACCAGTGGCCGGTCACCAGCACGTGGTCGGCGCTTTTGCGTCCCGGCACGGCGAACCACGGCAGGTAGCCCGCCGGCGCATCGACCAGCTCGCCCTTGGCCTTGAATTCCATGACGCCCTCGGTCGAGCAGAAGCGCAGCCGCGTCATGGCATTCACGATCACGCGCAAACGCGGCCAGGCGGCCAGATCGTCGCGCCAGTAAGGCGGCTCGCTGCCCCACATGTTGGCGAGGAATTCGCGGTAATTCTTCGCCCGCAGCGCCGCCTCCACCTCGCCGGCCAGGGACAGCGCCTGCGCCACCGTCCACTGCGGCAGCAGGCCGGCGTGCACCAACGCATGGCCGTCCTCGACATGCATCATGGGGCAATGGCGCAGCCAGCCGAGCAATTCCTCGCGGTCGTGCGCCTCCAGAATGGCATCCACCGTATCGTCATGATGCTTCTTCGAGTAGCCCTCTGACAGCATCAGCAGGTGCAGATCGTGGTTGCCCAGCACCGTGATTGCAGCATCGCCCAGTTGCTTGACAAAGCGCAGCGTCTCCAGCGAATGCGGGCCGCGATTGACCAGGTCGCCGACCAGCCAGAGACGGTCGTGCGCCGGATCGAAGCGGATCAGGTCGAGCAGGCGCCGGAAGGAATCGAAGCAGCCCTGGATGTCGCCGACGGCGTAGGTGGTCATGTTAGGAACAGGGCCGCAGCAGGGTGTTCCGGCATACGGCCCGACTGCACATACTTCACCAGTTCTCCCACAACCTCATCCACCTTGAAGCCGCTGACCCGAACGGATGCCGGCAAATCGCTGCCGCGAACGATCGACCTCACATAACCTTGGATGAAAACCCGCTCGATGATCTGGATATCGCCAAGTTCGTAAAAGGCGGACATCCCGAGCACATAGTCCGCCTTCACGAAGTCCACGAACGATATCGGCAGCATGCCGGCCCTCAGCAAAGGCAAATTGGCGGCAAGGCGGGAAGTCCTCTTGTTGCCGTTTGCGAAGGCCTGCAGATAGGGAAGGCGGGGCATCAAATAAAGCGCCGCCGCAACAGGTTCCAGTTCGACGGCCGTATCGACAACCAGCGCCAGTCCCCTGCCAATGTAACCCGTCCCGGGACGGAAAAGCGGCCCGTAGGCCGACCGCCCCAGCCGCACCTCCTCGTATTCCCTCGGCACGCCGCGCTGCCCGTCTGGGAGGAAATGCTCCGAATCCGCCGCCTCGGCAAGACCGTGCCGGTCTGTAAGCAGGGAATGGAGCCGGCACACTGTTTCGACGGTCAGTTCCCGGTGCGACCACAGATACTCGATGGCATTCTTGTGATTGAGAATGAGCAGCGCATCCTCGACCGGTTTGTCCGGATTGCGTTGGCCGTATTCGATCAGCGCCTGGGTATCGATGGCCGAATAAGTGCCGCCCTCGAGCAACGACGAGGCCCATGAAAAATCGATCAGAAAATCCGCCAGGAACTTCCTGTCGAGCGGGCGCGAAATGGCATTGAGCTTGCGCAACCGCGCCGCCTTTTCCGGGGCGATCCCGGGTTCCGGCAATAGCTGCTCTTCACGAAAACCAACGGAGGGCCGCGCCTGCCAGTCTGTTTCAAAATAGCGCCGTACATCCTCCTCCGGAAATTGCGCCCCCGAAACATAGCGTATGCCAGGCCCCTTCCCGATCGCCTTGATGCGCCCTTCATTTACCAGGTTTCGCAGGCGGCGATTGAGCGTAGACCGGCTAATTCCGGCAAACCGTGTCCCCAAAGCATCGGGGGCGGCCCCATAAGGCCCCGCGACGACAATGGCTCGCATCAGATCTTCCGCAGACAAGGCCTTTGATCGCGCCATTTTGACAATATTATTTATTGGCTAACATATTGTAATATAAAGAATAATAATAAATCACGTCAAATTATCCGGAAAGGAGGAAATACGCGTCTTTTCATCGTTGCCTGCAATCTCTGGCCAAGGTGGCGCTACCCGGCGTAGCCGTCCGGATTCATGCTCTGCCAGCGCCAGGCATCCCGGCACATCTGCTCGAGGCCGCGCTCGGCACGCCAGCCCAGCAGGCGTGCGGCCGATTCGGGGTCGGCATAGCAGGCGGCGACATCGCCCGCGCGCCGGGCAACGATCCGATAGGGAATATCCCGGCCCGAAGCCTGGCGGAACGTCTCGATCACCTCCAGCACGCTGTAGCCGCGCCCCGTGCCGAGGTTGACCGCCAACACCTCGCGGGCCTCAGCCAGCTTCTCCAGCGCCGCCAGATGGCCGCGGGCGAGGTCGACGACATGGATGTAATCCCGGACCCCCGTGCCGTCCGGCGTCGGATAATCGTTGCCGTACACATTGAGCGCCTCGCGCCGACCCACCGCCACCTGGGCAATGAAGGGCATGAGGTTGTTCGGTACGTCGCCCGGATCCTCGCCGATCAGCCCGCTTTCGTGGGCGCCGACCGGATTGAAATAGCGCAGCAGGGCGAACTTCCAGGCGGGATCGGAGCGGAAAAGATCCTGCAGAATCGACTCGACCATGGCCTTGCTGCGGCCATAGGGGTTCGTCGGCCGCAGGGGATGATCCTCGCGCACCGGCACCGCGTCGGGGTCTCCGTATACCGTTGCCGACGAGCTGAAGACCAGTTGCCTGACTCCGGCTTCCGCCATCGCCTCGCACAACGTCAGCGTGCCGCCGACGTTGTTTTCGTAATAGTCCAGCGGCCGCGCAACGGACTCCTCGACCGCCTTCAGTCCGGCGAAATGCAGCACTGCGCCGACGGCGTGTTCGCGGAACACCGCGCGCAGGGCCGCCGCGTCACGCACATCGCATTCGTGGAAGGCGACCGGCCGGCCGGCGATCCGCTCGATGCGTCCGAGCGCCTCGCGGCGGCTGTTGCACAGGTTGTCGACCACCACCACCTGGTGGCCGGCCTGCAGCAACTCGACGCAGGCATGGGAGCCGATGTAGCCGGCGCCGCCCGTCACCAGCAATGTGCGCGCGGATTTCATCATGCAGCCCTGTCCGTCTGGCGGACCCGATATTCGGGTACGTACTGCGCCAGCCGCCGCTTGACGCCTGCCTCGTCCTGCGGCGCGCCCTGCAGCCACCCCAGCAACTCCGCCATCGTCTGCGCAGACAATGCCGCCTGCGCCCGCGCGATGTGCAGCTTGGGATGCGGCGTCGGCAGCGTGTGCTCGCCGTCGGCGAGCAGTTCCTCGAAGAGCTTCTCGCCCGGGCGCAGACCGGTGAACACGATCCTGATCTCCTCCTCGGTGTAGCCCGAGAGCCGGATCATGTCGCGTGCGAGATCGACGATCTTCACCGGCTCGCCCATGTCGAGCACGAAGATTTCGCCGCCCCGTCCCATCAGGCCGGCCTGCAGCACCAGCTGCGCCGCCTCGGGAATCAGCATGAAATAACGGATGATGTCGGGATGGGTCACCGTCACCGGCCCGCCCTGGGCGATCTGCTCGCGGAAGCGCGGAATCACGCTGCCGCTGCTGCCCAGCACGTTGCCGAAGCGCACCGTCACGAAATGCGTACCGCTGGTTTCCCCCTGCAGGGCCTGGCAAACCATCTCCGCCAGGCGCTTGCTGGCCCCCATCACGTTGGTCGGGTTCACCGCCTTGTCGGTGGACACCATGACGAACTTGCCGACGCCCGCCGCCATCGCCGCGCGCGCCACGCACCAAGTGCCGAGCACGTTGTTGCGCACCGCCTGCCAGGCGTTCTCGTTCTCCATCAGCGGCACGTGCTTGTAGGCGGCGGCATGGAACACCACCTCGGGCCGATGCGCGGCGAAGGCGGCCGCCAAGCAGGCCTCGTCCTTGACGTCGCCGACGACGCAGGCAACCCCGACTTCCTTGAAGCCGGCCGCGAACTCCTGCTCGATGCGGTAGAGGGCGAACTCGGACTGTTCGAAGAACACCAGCTGCGCCGGCGCATAGTGCGCGATCTGGCGGCACAGTTCGGCGCCGATCGAGCCGCCGGCGCCGGTCACCAGCACCCGCTTGCCCGTCAGCAGGCGGTGCAGGCCCTCGTCGTCGAGCTGGATCGGATCGCGGCCGAGCAAGTCCTCCAGCTCGACCTTGCGCACCTGGGAGACGGAGACTTTGCCCGACAGCACATCGGCCATTGCCGGCACGGTCAGTACGATAAGGCCGGCGGCGCCTGCGAGTTCCGCCGCCCGACGCCGCTGCCCGGCCGACGAGGAGGGCATGGCGATGATGGCATGCGTCACGCCGAACCGGCCGGCGTGCCCGGCCACGGACGCGAGCGGGCCCAAAATCGGCACGTCCGCCAGGCGCCGGCCATGCTTCGCGGCATCGTCGTCGAGCAGGCCGACCGCCCGCCACACCGAACTGCGCGACAGGTCCTTGAGCAGCATGGCCGCGGCATCGCCCGCACCGAGTATCAGCACCGGCTGCCCGTCATGCAGGCTCGACGAGAAAAGATGGCCATCCTTCCAGGCGCGGTACAGAAAGCGATTGCCGCCCATCGCCAGCAGCAGCAGGATCGGATGCAGCAGCAGGACCGAGCGCGGAACGCCGGGCGCCTGGATCATGTACACGACGCCGGCCGTGGCCATGGCGCCAAGACCCACCGCGATGAGCAGCCGGCGCAGATCGCCCATGCTGGCGTAGCGCCAGATGCCGCGGTACAAGCCGAACTTCAGGTAGATCGCCGCATACAGCGGCATCACCCAGGCCAGCGCCTGAAACGAAGCCGCCAAAAACTCCGGGGAAACGTCGAAGTTGAAGCGAATCCAGTAGGCGGCCAGCCACATGACGGCCGTCGCCGTCAGGTCATGGATGAAAGCGAGCAGCGCGCGCCAGTTCATTGTTTACGTATCGTCCGAATTCCCAGCCACGCCAGAAAAGTCAGCCACGCCGGCACGGCGATCCACTGCACCCAGGCCGGCAACGCCAACAACCCGATTGCGAATGCGGCGCCCGCCACCATCAGGGCGGCCCAGCGCAGCGTCATGCCGCGGTGGCCATAGCCCATCTGCACCATGCGCTGATAGAGATGCTCACGATGCGCCTCCCACACGCGCTTGCCCGCCAGCGCCCGCCGCGCCAGCGTCGCCGATGCGTCGAGCACGAACGGCGCGAACGCCAAAACAGGGAACCACGCCGGCCAGGCGCCCTGCCAAATTCCCATGAGCCCCAGGCCTCCGGCCAGAAACCCCAAGGGAACAGAACCCACGTCTCCCATGAAGATCCGCGCCGGCGGCCAATTGAAGCACAGAAAACCGGCGCACGCGGCTACGACAGCGGCACACCATGTGGCCTGGGTCGAGTCGCCGGCCATGGCGAAACCTGCCGCATAAGCCGCGAATCCCGCCACGCCCTGGCTTCCCGCCAGCCCGTCGGCGCCGTCCATGAAATTGTAGAGATTCGTCATCCAGCCGATTGCCAGCATGGCCGGCAGCCACCATACAACAGGCAGCGCGATCAGATGGCACAACACCGCCGCCGCGACCAGATGCACCGCCAGCCGCAGCCAGAACGGCAGGTGCCGCAGGTCGTCCGCCAGTGAGAGCAGCGCCAGTCCCAGCACCATCGCCAGCAGGAGGTTCGACACCCCGAGCCAGGCTCCGGTCACCAGCAACGCCAGGACGATGCCGATTCCCCCGCCATGCGGCGTCGGCCTCTCGTGCAGGGAACGGTGGTTGGGTTGGTCGAGACCGCGGTCGGCGAAACGCAGGCGCAGACCAATCACCGCCCAGGAAAGCGCGAAGGAAACCGGCACGGCTAGCCAAGGGTTGTCTGTCATTTCTCAGCCCGACCGTGGCAACCGCAACCACCGAAGAACGTCGAGCTGCGGATCAAGCCTGTTCAGCGCCGCCAATCCGCGCCGAACGCGCTTGACCCAGCCGCTCCCTCGAGACAGCAAATCCTGCCACACCTCCTCTACTTCCCAGGCGCGGCGTTCCCGCAGGACTGATAGCAGCATCCCCGCCTGCTGGAGATCCTTGTTCGCCTTTGCCTGGAACGCCCCCGCACGCTCGCCGGCCACGATCAGCTTGTGCAAGGCGTACCGCGCCGGATGCGGCACATTGACGAGCACCGCACCCGCCTCGGCAAGCAGCACGGTCTGCTGAACCTGCTCCAGCGAGAACTCCATGAACTTCAGCGGTTGCAGCATCACATGAAGAACCGGGTGTTCGTATGGCTCCTCACCGCTGCGGCGCAGTGTCGTCAGGAAGTCGAGGCGGAATTCCGGTTCACGCGGATTCAGATAGGCCGCGCCTCCCTTGCCGGCCAGGCCGGCAACCGGCAGAAATCCCATTCCCAGCGAATCGATTGCCTCATGCGTGTTGACTTCAAGGTCAGGGGCCAGCGCAAGCGCGATATTCTTTCCGGGATGCGCGAAATCGATATCCTGGGTATGCAAGGCCTCCGACCACCGCACGCCGAGCATATTGCCGAATGCGATGAAGGCATGCGTGCCGACCAGAACACCGCCCCCCCTGAAAAAGCCATACTCGGCAAGTCGTTTCAGTACCTGAAAGTGTCGAGGGAGGATACCCGCACATCCGAGTGCAATCGCCGAGCGGGCAAGCGGCGCCAGCGAACTCGTGACGGCAGGCTGGCCCTTGCGGGCGATCAGTCGCTTCACCGCATCGTTGTCCGGCCCGACGAAAACCTGCCGCAGCTTTCCGGCCGGCTCGGTATATTGGTAATACCAATATTTGTGGCCCTTGACCGTCTTGGCTGCAAACGAGCCGGCCAGATCGGCAACCGAACGCATGTGCTCGGCGCCAATCGTCGCATCGAGCACCTGCGCATAGGCAGTCTGGGCTGTAAGGGAAAGATCGGTATAGGTTGGCATTGGAGAGTTATACTAGCATACAAGCATAATTAGTATAACAGTGGTAATCCACAACATTGTCGGGCTGAAGCTCGACCTACGGGCTGGGGCGCGCAGATCGTACAAGCGGCAAACCAGCCCCCAGCATCTCCCGCACCCCCTCATCGAGGCCGATGCCCGCGCGCCAACCGAGCTCCCGCCCGATCCGTACCGGCGAATAGCAAGCCGAGCCGAGCAGCCGCTCCGCCACTTCCGAATTCAGGGGCAGAGTCCGGCCGGCGAGTCTGCCCAGCCCGTCGCCCAATCTCCCGCCGCAACGCAGCAGGGTCGCCGGCACCCGCCAGCGCACGGGCGGCTTTCCAAGCGCGCGGCGAATCGCATCGTAGATCTCGCGCCCGGAATACGCATTCGGGTCCGCCACGATGTAGGTGCGTCCGTTCGCCGCCGGCGCCTGAGCCAGTCGCATCACCGACACGACATCGTCCACATGCACCAGCGAGCGGCGGTTGCCGGTGTCCGGCAGCGGTGGAAACCAGCCGGCACGGATACCACGCGCCATGCGCTCCAGGTTGCCCCGCCCGCCGCGGCCATACACCATCGCCAGACGCAGGTTCACCACGTGCATGCCGTACTTCGCGCCGGCCTCCAGCACCGCCGCTTCCGCCGCGCGCTTGGCGCGGCCGTAGGGCGTGTCAGGCTCGCCCGGCCAATCCTCGTCGACGCAGGCATCCCCCGGCTCCGCCATCGCCTTGACGCTGGACAGGAACACGAAGCGGCGCACCCCCGCCTCGCCCGCCGCCGCCAGCAGGTTACGCGTGCCCTCGAAGTTGATGCGCCGATGGGCATCGGGATCGGAGGACGCGAAGGCATGCGCGTAGCCGGCGCAATGAAAGACGCTCTCCACGCCCTCGCAGGCTGCCCGCAACGAAGCCGCATCGAGCAGATCCCCCACCGCCGCACCCGGCATCGCGCCTGCGCGCCGGACCAGCGCCCGGACATCCGCCTCGCGGCCGAGCGCCGCCACCAGTCGGCCGCCGACGAACCCGCTCGCACCCGTGACCAATGCCGGCATTCAAACCTCCTTGCGGCCGGAAAGCGCCGCGTGCGCCGTCTCGCCGCGACTGACTTTTGCATCGCTTGCCGCGATGTAGTGGCTGCTGCGGAAGAGGAAACGTTTTTCCACCCCATGCCACATCAGCACCGCACCGCTCGCGACGGCGACGACCACCGCCGCCAGGAACAGAACGGGGCTGTCGCCGAACCAGCCCGCCTGCACGAACAGCTGGATGATCGGGAAATGCAGGATGTAGGCGCCGTAGGAAAAGTCGCCGTGCTTGCCGAAGTTCCCGAGGTAGGGAAACAGTCCGAAAAACACCACGACGACGGCCAACGCGAAGGGTTCGAGCGCCGGCAGCGGGACAACCCGGTCGACCGCCAGCACCGCAACCGCCGCCGCCAGAAAGTACGCCTTGTGGCGGACGAAGAACGGCAGGTAGTAATAGAGGAAGGCGCCGGACATGAAATAGGCAAGCTGCCCCGGCAGCTGCCGCGCGAGTTCGTGGTACAGCCCGCTGCCCGTGCGCTCCGCCGCCGCCGTCAGCAAGGCGAAATAGGCCACCGACGCGCAATAGACGAACACGATCGCCGGCAGGCGCGGCACCTTGCGGAACAGATAAGCGAACACCGGCACCGAAACATAGAACATGACCTCGATCTTCAGGGTCCACAGCGCGCCGTTGACCGCAGCCATGTGGTTCGCCTCGAAGACGCCGGGCAGGGTCGGCTGCAGGAAGTTCAGGAAAACGAGGTTGGCCAGAACGTACCTGAACCAGGCGGGCGAGAAATACTCCGCGAGCGGGCGGGCGCTGGCGAACGCCAGGCCGAGCGCGCACAGCATCACCACCGTGAAATACGCCGGATAGATGCGCCGGACGCGCTTGCCCGTGTAGGCGGCGAGCGACGTCGAGCGCTCATGGCTCATGAAAATCAGGAAGCCGCTGACCACGAAGAAGGCCTTCACCGCCACGGCCGTCGACAGGAAAGAGGCGATCCACGCCAGCTCGCGGAAGCCGGAGAGCTCGTAGGCATGCACTAGGCAGACGGTCCCGGCGAACAGCAGGCGCAGCAGGTCGAAGTTGTTCCTCGCCAGCCATTGCTCCGGATGCGGCACGCCCGCCCCGTTCACCTTCGCGCTCCGGCCGCCGGCAGCCTGCCCCAATGCCGGATGAAATAGCGCGCCATGCTGCCCAGGTGCCAGGCCAGGTGGCGCAGGTTGCGATGGCTGGCGCGCTGCGCCGCATGCACCACCGCGGCCTGCGGGCAAAGCGCGATCCGGCGCCCCGAACGCCACAGGCGGACGCACAGATCGACATCCTCGTAATAAAGGAAGTATTTCTCGTCGAAGCCGCCCAGCGCCGCATAGTCCACCGCCGGGAACAGCATGAACATGCCGGCCACCCAGTCGGGGTGGAAGGGCGGGTCGTTCCTGCCGTAGCGATAGCGGCCGTCGGCCAGGCCCAGCAGCTTGGCGAACAGGCCCAGCAAGCCGGGAAAGCGCCGCGCGCTGTCCTCGATCGCGCCATCCGGGCTCGTCACCGCCGGGGCGCACAAGGCGGCGCCTTCCCGCAGGCAGCCGAGCAACGCCGGAAAGGGATTCCCGTCGAAGCGCACATCCGGATTCAGGACGCAGTAATACGGCGCGTCGGAGTGCGCGAAGGCCGCATTGTGGTTGGCGCCGAAGCCCTTCGGCGCCGCGTTGCGCAGCACGACGGTGCGGCCGGACAGCGCGGCCGGAACCACCGGCTCCTGCTCGGGCACGTTGATCGTCAGGATCACGCGCGTCACTTCCGGACAGCCGGCCAGGTCGCCCAACAGCGCATCGATCATGCGGCCGTGGCCGTGGCTGACGATGGACACCGCAATCAAGGCCGTCCTCCCGCAGCGGGAAGCACCGCCTCCCGATAGACGCCGAGGACCCGCAGGGCATTGCCGTCCGCATCGAAATGCGTGTGCGCCAGCCGCGCCGCATTGCGGCCCAGTTCGGCCCGCTTCTCCGGATTGGCGTAAAGGGACAGGATCGCTTCGGCCAGCCGGCGCGGCTCGCGGGGGCGCACCGCCAGTCCCGTCACGCCGTCGACGATGGTGTCGCCCATGGGCTGCGTCACGGCCGCGATGCTCGGCACGCCGAAGAACGCCGCCTCGAATATCGGGCGTCCCGGCGCATCGAAATGGCTCGGGAAGCACACCACGTCGAACTGGCGGTAGACCTTTTCGAGATCCGTCGTAAACGGCCAGAACTCGACCGCATCCGCCAGCGCCAGGGCCTCGATCTGCGCCTTCAGCTCCTCTTCGATCTCCTGCGACAGCCCGAGCCGCCGCAACACGAAGTCCCTCAGGGGCGAGCGGCGCCGCATGCTTTGGCCGACGAAAACAAAGCGGATGTCCGCCCCCTGCGCCCGGCACAGCGCGGCCGCCTCGACGAACTCCAGGCAGCCCTTGGCGCGGGACAGCCCGCCCACCATGCCGACGGTGAACCTGTCATGCACCGCAGCGGGAGACTGTTCGCCCCGCGCGACGCGCAGGCAGTTGTGGATCACCACCGCATCCAGCGACGGATCGAGGCTCGCCTTGACCGTTTCGTCGATGGCGATCAGGCGCCGCGCACTGCCTCTCAGCACCGAGGCAACCAGCCGGCCGCGCCAGCCCCGCAGCGGCTGCTGCACCGAGCGGACATGCACGATCACCGGGCAGTTGAACAGGCGCCGCGCCAGCCAGATCGCCGGCAGCAGCGTAACGTCGTTGATATGCACCAGATCGACCCGGCCCCAATTCCACTTCGCGGCCAGCAGGCCGCGAAGCGTCGAGGTCAGGTAGGCCAGCTCGCGCAACAGGACCAGCCAGCGCCAGCCCCGGTAATGGCTGTAGCGGGTGTTGTCGAACTGGGACACGCCGCCGCAGCCGAGCACCGCCACGCCCGCGGCCTCGAGGATTTCCTGGAACTGCCCGCGCCGCGTCAGCACGCTGGGCTGCACGGCGCCCGCCGGAAAGCTCTGGATCATCTCCAGCAGGCTACGCGAGGCGCCGCCGAACGGCGCGGCATGGTGCACGTATAGCACCGCGATCGGCTTGTCGCGAACCGCTTGAGGATTGACCAGCATGTCCGGTCACTGGCGCCGAATCGCCATCAGCTTCTTATGGCTGCGATACAAAATATCCCACAGAGGCTTCTCGGTTGCATAGACATCATGCGGCACGGAAGGTGCTGTCATATAGCTTTCGAAATCCTCATGCGAAAATCCGAGCTTCTTGAGTACAAATGAATAGTCGCTCCGCTCTTGGGCAGGATCAGGATAGGGCGACTGTGACATCATCTCGAGCGCCTGATCGCGGGTCATTTGACCCGTCACCACAAGAGTCGACAAATGCAGCTTGCGCTTATCGACCCCGAATTTCCGGGGAAGGATATACCCTTGATAAAACCGCGTGAAGACAGACTCATAGTGCTTGTAGGGATAAGGACGGTACCCCACCTCATTGCTCAGGGTCGCCAATGCATCGTCCTTGCGATAGTCAAAATAGTCCAAGAAAGACGTCCAGCGAACACCAAGCACATAACGATTCCAGATGAATCCCGGCACGGAAATCAGCGGGTGGGTACTGATCGGCACGGAACCAAACCGCCGGTGAATGTCCCGGATGTTCCTGGCATCGAATTTCAGCCAATTCCAGTTCGATGGCATATGCATGCCCTCAGTCGACCGATTCGTTCCCGCAAGTATCCATTTCACCCTGTACTGCCGTGCCATCCGATAATTCAAGGCCATCATGGCATTGTCCATCAGCATCTCGATGTCAATGACGTTCGCCTTGAAAAAGGAAAGCTGCAGGTCCCTGTTCTCCTCCCAATCGATCACATGGGTAAACAGGTCGACGTTCAGCGCCCGCACGAGATTGGCGATATTGTGTACCGCCAATTCGGAATTCCAGCCGTTGTCGAGGTGCACCGCCAGCGGGCGCAGACCGTTGCGCACCGCGAGGTACAGCGCATAGGAGCTGTCAACGCCCCCGCTCAAGCCGACGATGCAATCGTATTCCCTGCCCTCGCCGTCGCGCCGGACGCGCTGCAGGAACGCGTCACGTTGCGCCGGCGTCGCCGCAAGCCCTGTTTGCGCCAAGCGGGCAAGGAAGTCGGAACAGTAATTGCAGCGCCCCTGTTCATCAAAGACAATGCCCAACGCAGTGGTATCCATGATGCAGCGCGTACATGTGCGAGGTTGGTTCATTTTGTGCCGAGCAACCTTTCGAGTTCCTTGTAAGGCGGATAGCTGATCAGCACTGCACGGTGTCGTCCCTGAAAGACGAACAGACTACCCGCAGCCACTGCGCTCGCCCCGGCCGCGACGGCGGAGACAAAATCCTCCGTCCGCCCCCCTCCACCGCAAGCGATTACCGGAACAGAGACGGCCTTCGCCACCTTGTCGATGAGCTTCAGGTCGTATCCCTCCTGGGTGCCGTCCCGGTCAACGCAGTTCAGGAAGATCTCTCCTGCACCAGCATGTGCAAGCCCCTCGGCCTGGGCCTCCGGTGTGCGATCCGTCAGCTTCCCCGATGAAGCGTCGAAAACGCGGTAGCGTCCCAGCCAATCTTTTTTGACGTCTATTCCCGCAACGACGCTCTGGGCGCCGAGCACATCGGATAACTCCGCAACCAGGCTGGGATTAGAGATTACCGCTGCATTGACGGCGATCTTCTCGATGCCGAGCTGCACTATGCGAAGCGCCTGATCGACCGAATTCACTCCGCCGCCATAGCATACAGGCATAAAACATTCGGAGGCGATATCGGCGAGCAGGTCATAGTTCGGCTCGGCGCCGCGCTTCGACGCCTCGATGTCGAACACGACCAGTTCATCGACTTCCTTCTCGTTGAAAATCTTCACGGCGTTGATCGGGTCGCCCACGTACTTCGCCTCCCCGAAACGCACCGTCTTGACCAGCCCGGCATTGCGCAGGAGAAGACAGGGAATGACGCGGGCGCGCAGCATGCTCAGATCGCCAGGAACCGTCTGAACAGCGCCATGCCGAAGCGGTGGCTCTTCTCGGGGTGGAATTGAACGCCGAACAGATTGCCCCGCTGGAACGCCGAGACAAACTCCCGTCCATGGACGGTCGTGGCAACCACATCGCCCGCATCGCTGCAGGTAACGTAATAGGAGTGCACGAAATAGTAGCGCCGGTCATCGTCATCCCCGTCGAAGAGGGGGCATGCCATCTTCAGGGAGATCCGGTTCCAGCCCATATGCGGGACCCGCGGCAACCCGTCGCCCGACGGAAAGCGGCGCACATCGCCGGGCACGAGGCCGAGCCCGGGCAGTTGCCCTTCCTCGCTGCATTCCAGCATCAGTTGCATGCCCAGGCAGATGCCAAGAATGGGCACCCCTCTTGTGGCAGCTTCCCTCAGGGGATCCGCCAAACCCTTCTCGGCAAGGGACCGCATGCCCTGGTCGAAAGCGCCAACCCCCGGCAACACCAGCTTCTCGGCCGTCGCGACGGAATTCGCATCACCGGTGACCACGGCCTCACCGCCCACCTTGCGGATCATGTTGGCGATTGAACCAACATTGCCCATTCCATAGTTGGCGATGAGGATCGTCATGCTATGCGATCAAGGGTAGAAGGTTTTGCACGAAACCATGTCGAAAGAAAATACTGGGCTCAGAATCCGTGATTCTTGATGTTTGCCCGGATACAATATCCTTCAAAACACTTGGAGTATCTGCAAACAATGCATAACCAGCCGTAACAAGATCGGTTACAGTTGTATGACCGGCCAAACCAAGTACCACGGTTGGAGTGCCAATACCAATTGCATCGTAGTGACATGCCGATGCGATACTAATATGAAAATCCGAATGGGAGATCAGCGCAAATGCGCTAGGTTCGGCATTTCCGCCGATGATTTGCACTCTAGGATCAGAGCTAAAGGCATTAATGTATGGGGCTTTTGAAACGTCATATACCGGATGCAACTTGATGATGAGAATGCACGGATTGGTATATAGGTCTAAAAAATCAGCCAGAAAGCGAATGAGAGCTTCCCGGTCCATACCCTGCGTCGTAACGACTAGCTTTAGGCAATTCGGATCCGTCCGAAAATCTCGGATCCGTAATGCGCGAAATTTATCAATAACCGAAGCCCCTACTGCATGCAGCCTTCCTAATCGTCCCATTGCCGTTCCCGCATGGCGATCGGTCCAATATTCTCCATACATTGCGAGCACATCCGGTAGCAACAAAGCAGGTTCAGCAACACAGGCAATCGACGTCGCAGGCAAGCAATCCGGATCCTCAGGGGTGTAAACGCCATGTTGTAATTCTATAAATCGAATACCCAATCGATGAGAGGCCGCCAGCAAAGCCCGCTCACCAGAATCTGCTGCAATAACTGTTCGTACGCCAAGTCTATTTAGGATCCATTCATATATTCGCGACTGCCACCAGAAAGAGCTAAACATACGCGAGATTCGACTTGCGGAGAACTGAACAAGGCCAAAGCGCTCTTGCAATAGACGGCTTAGTCTCTCGAATACCTCCTCTCCCTCTTTGACAGGAAATAATCTCGCCAGTGTGGTCCCAAGGACCGGAACAACAGTACAGTCAAGATTCGTTTTCGATGGACCATTTAGTCTGCCGGAGAATCCGGCGGCATTCAGGGAGTGCATGCGAATACCATTGGGGATTTCACGAAGTAGCTGTTCGAAGTACACGTCTTCATATCCATTTCTGCCCATAATCCGCAGAGCAGAACTATATGTTTTTACCGCATACCTCGCTCCGTTACTTTGCACGCGAATGATATTAATTAGTGACCGGACACTTGCTGCAATTAAGTCAGCTGGTGGCAGAGGTGGTATCACCAATGGGAGATTTTGCAAGGAAAGTCCAACTGGAGCGCGGAGCAGGCGCCATACAGAAAGACCACGGACGACTAATGCATAGGCTCCGTTTTCAGACTCGAACTTGGCAAGTATTGATGCAATTTCGGACTCGCGCATCTTTGCAAATTTAATGACAAAACATATGCGAAATCATGTTTCGCGATTCATGAGCAATATTATTTAGCACGACTCACTATCGTTCATTACTGAGCCACGAACGAATACTTAGAGGACATAACCGATGTGCGGCGTAACAGCAATCATAGCACCAGATCCTACGGTTTCCCCCGTGGACCTTATCGGCATGACCCACAAGGTGATGCATCGCGGACCGGATGATGGTGGATTTGTATTTTTCGAACAGTCTGAGGGCAGGGTACCGTATTTTTTTAGTGACACTAGTGGCACGTTATCCGCGGGGGTTATCTTCAATAACACGCCCAGTGAAGTGCGATTTCGTGTGGGAATGGGGCATCGTCGCCTTTCAATTATAGATCTTAGCAGTGCAGGGCGACAGCCAATGGCAACTCCGGATAAGCGCTATTGGGTGACTTACAACGGCGAAATCTACAACCATGCCGAATTGCGCGAAGAGTTGGTGCGTCTGGGGGCGGAATTCCATTCGCATTCCGACACTGAGGTGCTTTTGACAGCGTACGCCATGTGGGGGAAAGAGTGCCTCAAACGACTCAACGGAATGTTCGCCTTCGTGCTTTACGATCGTTTGGAAAGGAGAGTGTTTGCTGCCCGGGATAGGTATGGGGTCAAACCGCTGTATCACTGGATGTCGCCGCAGGGGGTGCTTCACTTCGCGTCTGAGCTTAAGCAGTTCACAACTCTTCCGGGATGGCAGGCTCAATTAAATAGGGCCAGGGCCTACGATTTTCTTGCGTGGGGACTTACTGACCATACTCGTGAAACATGTTTTCAGAATGTTTATCAGATCCCTCCCGGGCACTATCTGACATTCCAAGAGCATGAGCTATCTGAATTTCCGAATTCAAGACAAGCAACACGGTGGGAGCAGTCGTGGTATCAGTTGAAGCCAGAAAGCCCACCAAACTCAATTGATGAAGCTGCAGAGATCCTTCGTGAGAAACTGATTTCTGCAATCATGTATCGTCTGAGATCTGATGTGCGAATTGGAGCAAATCTTTCTGGCGGCCTGGATTCATCAACAATAGTATGTCTGATAGATGAATTGAATAAAAAGGCCTCAATAAGAGAACCCTTTTATTGCGTTTCAATTGGATCGAAATATAGCCAGTTTGATGAGAGGCAATTTATTAATCATGTACTCGATCGAGTGCATGCTCAGCCCCTATTTCTTGAGATCAGGTTTGAAGACCTACTCGAAGATATTGACCAGCTTATTTGGCATCAGGAGGAACCTTTTGCTTCGACAAGCATATTTGCAGACTGGTGCGTTTATCGTAAAGCAGCCGATGCGGGAATTAAAGTAATGCTGGGCGGTCAAGGAGCAGACGAGCAATTAGCCGGCTATCCGGAATATATGGGCCATTATTATCGCAACTGGCTAAGTAAGGGGGATATTTTAGAGTTGATTCGTGACCTGCATGCCGCGAAAAAATTACGCGGTGCAAAGTGGTCATATTTATTGGTTCGGCTTGCTGATGCATTATTGCCACAAGTCCTCCGTCAGCGGCTGCGCAGGTTACATGATGTGCCAAATAGCAATCCTTTCTGGCTCAACCCGCAAGTACTGGGTATAAAGCCCCATGACTCGTTCGAGACCTATGGTTTTCGTTCATCCTCAGTAAGGGGGGCATCTCGTGCTCAACTGGAGCGCACCAACCTTCCAATGCAGTTGAAGTGGGAAGACAGGGATTCCATGGCCCACTCGGTTGAGTCCCGCGCCCCTTATCTGGACGTTAACCTAGTGGAATATTTATATGGCATAGAAGATAATTTCAGATATTACCTCGGCGAATCAAAACGGATCCTGAGGCATGCAATGCGCGGAAGGGTACCCGACCCCGTTCTAGACCGACGCGACAAAATGGGATTCGTCACACCAGAGTCTGCGTGGGTGCAAGGTCAAGGTGGGCAGTTTTTCCTCGACCAGATTTGCGCTGCTGCAGATATCGGCGGCGGCATTATTCGTCCCGACGCCACAAAATACTTTGGAGAAATGATTGAAGGCAGACGTCGCTATAGCCACTCCTTGTGGCGCGCAATCTCCTTCGGAATGTGGATAAAACGATTTAACGTCACAATCTAGATCAGTAGGGGCGCAGGCTTTGCTGTGTAACCTTTGACACAACCCTGGCAGGGATCCCCATCACCAGAGAATCTGGTGCAATGTCCCTAGTTACAACAGCGCCTGCGGCAACAGTGGCTCGGTCGCCGATAGTAATGCCAGGAAGTACAGTGGCGCCAATGCCAACTAAAACCTCCTCTCCTACTTGCACTCCCCCACCTAAGGCAGCATTGGGGCCGATTGAGGCATACGCTGACACAATGCAATCGTGATCGACAGAGGCATTGGTATTGATCAGGGCATGCTCGCCAATCACTGCCCCAACGCCAAGACTAGCCCCGATAGCGACAAACGACCCTCTGCCGAGTTTGACCCGCCCTGCCAAATTTGCTTTCTGGTGAACAACAGTGAGATAGTCAAATTGAGCCAGTCTGGTTGCGATCATTTGAACAATGCGCTTGCGTATCCGACCATCACCAATCGCTATCGCCAAATGGAATGGCCCTAGAGTGGAAGCAAGGGTCGGCAAGTCTTCATCACATCCGAGCTTGGAATAGCTTCCGCCAACTACCGCGGTTCCATCCGTGACATATCCAAGTATTTTTGCGCAACCGGCCGATTCAATGGCATCAACAACTACTCGGGCATGCCCACCGCCTCCAACTACCACAACTCGCTTCATGTCTGTGTCGACGCCGCCAAGCTTACAAAGGTTTCCAGAATTTTCAAGCCAGTGAAACCGCTTTTTTCCGGGTGAAACTGAACACCGAAAATACGCCCCCGTCGAACCGCGGCAACAATATCGCATCCGCCGTAACGTGCGTACGCTAACAAATGATTAGGATCTGCTGGATGTAGTTGGTATGAGTGCACAAAATATACTGGGGATTCTTGGCGAATTTTTTCAAGTGGCGTACCTTCCCAGTGAGCCCCCCCAGAATGAAGGTTCGACCATCCTACGTGAGGGCGCTTCAGCGACTCCCCGTCAGGCGTTTTCCCTGGAATCATGCGAACTGCGCCTGGGATTATGTCCAGGCCCCGATGAATCCCAAACTCTTCGCTGTGCGTTGCCAATATCTGCATGCCTACGCAGATGCCCAGAATCCACGTCCCGGACGCTGCCAATTCCCTTATAGGGTCTTCAAAGCCTCTCTCTCGCAAAGCGGAAATGCAGTCCCCAAACGCTCCAACGCCTGGGATAACGATAGCGCGCGCATTGTCAAGTTCCTCAGCCGATGTGCAACGCCGTACCTCAGCTCCCACCCGAACCAAGGCGCGTTCGACATTATGGATGTTGCCGGAACCGTAGTCACATATGTGCAGCATCGTCATGCACAGTCACCTCAATACCTCTCCCGGCAAGATAGCTTCTGATTTCTTCTAGGGAGATTTCCTTGTAGTGGAGTACATGGGCCATTGCAATCGCATCAGCACCACCCTCTTCAATCACTGCGGCTGCATCCTCCAGTTTCCCCATGCCGCCCGATGCGATGACGGGAACATCGATGGTACTGGACACTGCACGCACGAGCTCGATGTCGTAGCCGTTGCGCATGCCCTCTTTGTCTACCGAGGTCAGCAATATCTCTCCGACACCCAAACCCACTGCTTGCCTGACCCATTCGATAACATCAAGCCCGGTTTTTTCACGCCCGTTGTCCACATAGGCCTCCCATCCGCCTTCTTCGCGACGCCGTTTAGCCTCGACGGACAATACCATGGCCTGAGAACCATAACGTCTAGAGACCTCCCGAAGTATTTCCGGACGTCGGATTGCAGCCGAATTAATCGAAACTTTGTCTGCACCCGCACGCATCACCTCGTCGACGTCGGCCAGGCTACGCAAGCCGCCTCCGACTGTCATAGGGACAAAAACATCGTTTGCCGTTTGGCGCACCAGCTCGGTCAAATTGTTACGGCCATAGAGAGTGGCGACACTATCCATATAGAGAATCTCGTCAACGCCCTCGTGAAAGTATCTGGCTGCGAAGGCATGTGGGTCGCCGACTACACGCACCCCCTCCAGATTGATGCCCTTGATCAAATTAGGTGCCTTGATGTCCAATCTGGCAATCAGGCGAACTTTTCTCTTCATATACGAAATATCATGCCCCGACTGAATCACTGCTGTTGAGCTGATCCATTACTAGAACCCGACCATTACCTGTATCAGCCACAATGGCTCCAGCATGGAAGAATCGTGCATCGTAGGGCTTATTGAGTTTTGGCAGCCCAGACACGGAAAACGCGCGCCCTTCAGTATCCAACAGCATCAGACTATTGCTGCCCCACACTGTAACCAGCAGCCGTCCGATGGCGTCCTCATCAATCGCTACAGGGCAGTTAATGCTGCCAAGTGTAGGCCCCTCTTCGTTCGGCAAGGCGGCCTGCCACCCACCATCACCAGCATGCCAACCCATGAATTCGCCACTGGGCGCAAATCGCTGCAGTCGGTTGTTCCAGGTGTCCGCCACAACAATAGAATTGTCAGATATCGACTTCGCCATATGTGGCCGATCAAAGCCGCCGAGAAGGGAAGACCCCAATACACCGCCAGTTGCCGGGTCGAATTTTAATAGGTTTCTCTGTGCGTCCCTACCCAAGCGTCCATGATAACTTCCATCGGGTTCGAACCTTAATATCAGATTCTGGGCATACTCAGCCACCAAATAGCTGCCTCGCGCATCCAATTGCGCCGTCGCAGGTCCAGTCAGTTCCCTACCTGTGATCAATACATCCGCCTTGCCATCTATTGCAAGTTTTACGACCATGGGCTGGTAGTAGCATGTGACAATTTGCTGACCGGCTGAATCAGCCACCACCGAATGAGGTCCATTCCAGCCGCGCGGTGCTCGCCTTGGCCGTTCGTTGCTACACCCTGAAGCAACTTCGATACTGTTACTCCAGCCCCCCCATAGCCCTTCATGATGCTGGAATGCCTTAAAGTCCGCATCGATCCGGATGAGCATATGGCAATCCATATCAGTTATCAGAAGATTGCCTTCAAGATCGAACCCGATGCCAAATGGACGGCCGAATCCGGATAACAAGGTTCCCCATTCTGTCTTTTGGCGGAATAGCCGCATGGCAGCGCTTGCTACCTAAACTCAGACACCGAAGATCTGGTGGATCAACCGCATGGTAGCCAAGCTATCCTGAAGCGTCGCTATCTCAGACGATCCACCCTTGATACGCTCGGCTACCGCTCGTGCCTGAAGCAAAAAGCCGGGCTTGTAGTTCCTGTCCTCTTCGCTGATGTCCAAAGTGTGGCGGACTCTTTCCCCTGCATTTTGGTATGTTGCCTGCTCCAGAGGCTGCATTGTCCAGCGGCGTCCTATCGTGCTGACTGCACAAGCCCAAGGCCCAGGTCCTTGCCAAATACCTTCGTAAAGTGCGCTGTCCCCGCTTTCAAACTCGACATAGGCCAGCATATGCTCCGTTTCTGCGCCACGCCATGGAGTTATGCGATCCACCTTTGCAACATTGCCGCGCCCAAAAGCCATGATCATGTCGATCAGGTGAATTGAATTGGCATACATGAACTTCTCAACCACCGGCTCGGGATGATTGTACTTGCGCGCCTCCGCGTAACTTTGCTGATCCTGCACGTGGATGAAACGCCGTTCCGTGGCTCTTGAGGCCAAGTCAGCTTGAACTGCCAGGGTGCTCGAGTAGAAGCGGCGATTGAGGCCAACCATCACGGGTGCAGTTCTGCCAGCCGCGGCTGCGGCAATATCTTCCGCATCCGCAAGATCGTAGCCAGCCGGCTTTTCCATTAGGACGGCCCAAGGGAAACGGAAGGCGAGCTTGGCGACAGCATTTGCCATAAGTTCAGGAACTGTGATCACCAATAGATCCGCTTTGGTCTTTTCGTAGAGCTCGGCCATGGAATCCGCCACGCAATCGATAAGGAACTCCTTCGCCAGCATTTCGGCTCGAGCACGAGTGCGACTGGTAATTCCGGCAACCTTTACATTCGGCAACACCGAAAAGGCCTTGATATGTTCCTTCGCCATCGACCCGGCGCCGACTACTGCTACAGATATATTTTCGTTTCCCATATTTCCAATAGCCTCTCAATAACAATCTGGCATCATCTACCTACTGGAAAGGTGCGCCATGATTTATCGCAGGTCGATGCAATTACCTCTTCAATTCGTTCAGCGCACCGCCCATCCAGCATACCCCAGTAGGTCGCATCAGCCTCGGTGCATTCTTTTGCCTCACGATACTTTTCGCAACCTGGTTCCATTTGCTGGAGTGCGCAAATAAAGTCCTCCGCATCCGCTACAGTCCGAACCCCTTTGGCCATTTCAAAATCACCGTAGCCATAGTGAAATACATCGTAGTTTATTGTCGGCACGCCACACGCGATTGCCCAGCGAATCGTCGCTGATGCAAATGCGATGAAAAGATCGGAAAGTGGTACCAGATGTGCAGTTGGGATCATGGTCGAAACCACCATCCACGGTTTCAGAAGCTCCCCAAATATCGGGAAATTCGGATGGGGTCTAACGACCAAATGATAGGAATCACGAAGTACGCTTACTGCCCGCCCAACATGGTCGGCTATCTCTTCTATTGAGGAAAACTGGCAATAGGGTACTGAGCCAGCCAGTTGATTCGGGCAGCCGCTGATGAGCAGCAAGGGTTTAACATCATTTAATCCAAGCTCCCTGCGCAGCTCTTTCAAGCCTTCCTGTTTGTCACGTAATTGCCGATAGAGAGAATCCTGACTAACAGAGCCAACTGCCAGGAGTTTGTCCGCAGGAATGCCCCCTCGCACAAAGTAATCACGGCTCGACGGGCTGTCGACACAAATCACGTTCGCGTATCCACTATTCATCATCCAGGGATCCGGGGGCGTGATGCGAAGCCACTCGTGAGCAAGGATATGACTTGCCGGCAATCGGACCATATCTGCTCCGTCTGCTTTTTTCCGCCAGCGGGGGAAGAAATTTGCCGCCAAGCGGTTATATTTTGATTGATAAGCCAGCTCCCCCCGCAAGCTTTGGAAAGCCTCCTCCTGGTTCGCCAAGGTATAGGGAAACACGATGGTGGGAATGCCTTCTTTGTGGCCAGCTTTTATCAGCAACGGCCAGACATCGCCAACCACATCCTCAGGAACCAAAATGGCGTCGTAGCGGCCTTGCTTCAGGAAAGCATGAAAAACAGACAAATGGGCTCGGTAGTTAATTACCAGCGGGGGAACACGAAGGGCTATGTGCAGCGTCGAAAACCGAACCAATCCCCATATGTTAAGGCGTCTACGAAATTCTCTTAATGGCAACCACCAGCCTTTTGAATCAAGCCATCTACGCAATAAGGGCTTGAGGTGAATATTATCTAATAGCCTAAATAACTCAGCGAATTTCTTTCCGTACTTTCTGCCAGTTGGGTGCATGGTCGCCTGAGCATCTTGGTCTCTTCTGACAAAGTCAGTCTCCCCAGAATCCAAGTCAATCAAACGTGTCGTGAGCCTCTGATGGATGCCACTTAAGGCATTAAGTGCATCGATGGCATCAGCATGCACATGGCGTACACTCTCCGAATAGATATACAGCAACTCGACGCGGTGCCCTCGCATTGCGAGCACCTTGGCCATATCAGCAAGCTCTGCAAGATTAGAGGCACTTGTTGCGGCCAACAGCAGCCGCTTACGATCAAAGCTGGGAAATTTACATGAGTTACTGGTCAATTATTCCACGGCCCCCAAATGGGACAAATTGGACCAAACAATTGGCTCGCCTCGGGCCACAGTACTAATGACCGACCCGCCGATCACGCTTGCATAATGTTCGACGCCAATTCCCAATGCCGGGAAGGCATAGCCAATGTCCTCCAGGGTCAGTACATGACCAGACTGCAGTTCCCGGGTTGCTATAAGTCCCATGCGGGCCAGGTGCCCCACCCGCTGGCTCCATAGATCCGAGAAATCGGACGACAATCCTTCATGGACGTTCCGGCATTTAAGTGCTGTCTCCTGCAACAGGCTCACAGGAAGCGAGTGCGCTAGGTCTTGTTCCCAAGACAACTCATCCGGACTTATACCCTTCTCTACTACAGCGGCACCGAGGGCGAGAGCTGCGTATAGCATTTCGTCACCACTATGGTGGTCCGATAAGCCCACAGGACAGCCGAACAGATGCTTTAGCAGAGCAAGGTACTTGAGCTTGTGGAGCGAAACCGGGGCGGGCGGGGCGGGCGGACTGTATTCCAGGATCAACTGGCTGCCACCCGACTCGACGTACCAGCGAGCCGCTCGCACGACCTCATCCAATGTAGCCCCACCCGAGTCAACCATTGTTGGCCTTCCCGACCGCGCGGCGCGCTCAATCAACGGTCGGTGGCATATGTTCGACGAGGCGATCTTGATGAGAAGAACATCCTGTGTAATGGCGAAATCCAAACCCTCACTATCGTAGACGGATAGAACCAATCCCAGCCCGCGATTGCGGGCATGCGCAAAAAGTCTCTCGTATGTTCCCAGGGACAACACTTTCCGTTCGATCAACCGGCGATAGTTCTCTCGCGTCGTGAGAAGACTTCGGGAGCTGATTTGGTCGGTAAGATCAGTGTCCAGGCAGATTGAGGGGTCGTGAAGCACTTCGCCCTTGACTAGCGGGAGGCCGGCCGATGCAACCTTGTCTATCAAGTCAAACGCAATAGCTAAATCTTGATTGAAAAACGTACCGATATCGGGGAGGAAAAGCGGCGGGTGGCCGTCCCCAACCTGATGAGAACCGATCGTGACTATCTGATTCAGCACTATTTAGCCTTTCGCCTGTTGCACAACTTCGGATAGTTCCCGCAAACTACCTAGGAATGAACTGCGCTGACAAGCCATTCGGTCCAAACTTTTAAACTTCTCCAATTCGGCGGAAGGGATGGCAAGGCCTTCGCGTATCTTGTCACAAAGGATCAGCACAGACCGCAGGTTTGATTCTCTCAATAAACGGACGTAGTCTGTATTAGCAGGAAGCTCCCCCCCGCCTTCGACATACCCCGAGAACAAAGCCGTTGCTAGTCCAGCGGCGTCTTGCTCAGGTGCTACGAGAATAAACCGTTCGATAACCTTGCCGATATCGAAGAGAGGACTCAACCAGGAATAATAGCTCTCCTCAAAATCGATGATGTACTCAGCATCGCTCCAGCGATCAAACAGCACGTTCGTATAGTTGCAGTCGCCGTGGACCATTTGAGGTTCCTTGAGGATGCGGAAATCCGCTAAGCAGTACTCCTTGGCAGCCCGCTTGGCAATATCTTCTGCATCGTGGCTGGGGAACCACCCTTCACGGATTGACCGGGCGATATCAAGCAATCGCGCATCCATTTGTGCGCCAGCACTTTCGACTGCGCCGTGGTCCGGATAGGATGCCAGGGCTGTGTGCATTCGAGCGAGGGAGCGCCCCAGGTTTCCGAGTTCCTTAGCGGACAGGCATGAGAAGCGTGCGTCCAGAAACGGGAATAACATCCCAAAATAACCGGGGGAAACCGGGCGCGGTTCTGCTTCAAGAGCTTGCACCACTGGAACGTGGTACTTGGCCAAGTATCGTGCCACCCGATTCGAGTGAAGCTGTAGCTCCAATATGGAATCAGGGAATATCTTTAGGAAAAAAAACTGGCCCGAATCTGCTGCTCTGACAACATACCGACCTTCAAGTGAGCCAGAGCCGAGCCCAAGAGTTTGCACAGATACGCTCCGTCCGCAGTAACTGGCCACAATTTCGGCAATCAAGGGGTCCGCTGGCAACAGCTCAGGAAATTGCGGAAGCAGGGACGTAAAAGCCGGCAAGCCTGAATGTACGGTCGCAGCGGGCATATTCACCCCAACTCGGCAGCGAAGCATTCGGCCAAACGCCAGTCGTACGCATCGTCGATATCCAGCGAACGCTGCCGGGGCATAATGTATCCAAGCGTAATGCCGGCAAAAAAACTGCGATGCCGTTGGATGTGCTCGACAGTGGAAACATAGACCGCGCCATTGGGCGTAAATCTCGCTTCCATAGACTGCGCCCGCGTTGTGCCACTAAGCAATGCTGAATCCGACGGAACAAGGCAACGCGAGGTAATCGGGTCATACGCAAAACATCGCTGCGGCGATATCGGCGCTTCGACCAATGATACGGCCGCGTCCACTCCTGAAACAAGCAGGTTAATCGTTTGCCGAATGTCCGCGGCTTCGCGAAAGGGACTGGTCGGCTGTAGTAGAGTGATTCGCGTTGCACCGGTGGTCAGGACACCGGCAAGATTCCGATCCAAGCAGCGCTTGTGTAATTGATGGAGTTCTGGCGCGCACGTTATGCTATGGAGTAGCTGCATGTTCGTGGCGTCGTCTGCCGCAAGTGGTGCGGGGCGGTACCTGGCTTCAATCCCATGGTAGGCCAATGCCTGCTCAAGGATTTCGCCAGAATCGGAGGAAACAATAATCCCGTCGAAGCAACCGCTCTCCATGGCGGTCTCGATTGCCCTTATCACCAAGGTTTTACCGAGAAGCGGCTTCACCATCTTGCCGGGGAGCCGCTTTGACCCGCTCCGAGCCGGAATTATGGCAATAGAATAATTGGACATTAGATCGCGCCTTAAATTCGATGCCTTGCGGCTTCGATAAGCTCGCGAAATTTCGCGGCTGCTGTATCAGGCTCTTCGATAATCCACTCCAGCGCGAAACACCCGGGCTGAAAGTCAGATCTGTGAGATTGCGGGTAGGTTGGATGATGAAATGATTGCCAGTAGAGATCTATCCCGGCGTCTGCAAACTTCTCCGGAACGATATACGCTCTTGAACCGCTCCCCGAAAGGTAACTAGTGCCCCCAACCGACCGAACAAGCGAGAGCATCAAGTCACCTTTACTTCCTTCTGCCTCGACAGCTGAAGCCAACAACAGCTTGGTCCGTATTCCGAAATGCCGGAGCGTCAGCTCCATAAGTGCCATGTCAAGATCAAGGAGCCTATGCCAATCTTGGCTAAGGATAGCTTCCAACTCGGGGCTAAGCAACGACCATCCTGGCCGTTTCCCATACCGGTGTTGCAGCGTAGCCAGGTGGGTTTTGGGAATCCGCTTGTCGGCCAAAGTAACTTCACCTATCTTAGTACCGAATACTTGGTGCCCCTTGGAATTAACAGAAAGACTCAAGTAAGCTGTGCCGCTGTTTGTCGAGTACAACGTCCGATGCTGAAATGACCGTGCGTTATATTGCACCGTATCGAGAACAATAAAACAATCGCAGAGTGCGATCTTCTCGATCAATCCTAGCCATGGGAGATAGGCAGGCTGGTGTATGCCGACAAGCATGGGTCTCAGACAATCTCCCGGACTGCTAAGAAAGCCTCGGCTGCCATCGAACCACATTCGCTCCCGCGAAGGCGGGCCAAGCTGCGGATGGCCTCATCACTTCTCGGGAATGGGAATGGGGCCATTTCAGACCCGTAAATATTCATAATCTCAATTTTTCGCTCGACAAGATCCTCGTCGACCTGCACAAAACAATTTGGGGAAAAGGGGGGTAGCGTCGGATTGAGGCCGAATCCAGTTTCGGACAGCACCTCGTAGCACATGATGCGACGAAGATCGCGGCGCCGGAACCATTTCGAACAGGCACTGGCGATCTTGAATGTGCGTGCATGATCACTGTGTGCGTCCCCGGGAAAAGGCATCAAAATGGTTGTTGGACGCAAATCATCAAGAACATCTGCCACGGCCCGAACCATTACGCTCGTTGATTCACCGTCAAGCATGGCGGCCTGGAAGGGTAACTGCACCAGCGAATCAAAGCCATATGCCGCAGAAACCAACTTGATCTCCTGCTCTCTTTTGAGTATGGCTGCCTGGTCATAACCTGCTGCCTGGCTCATGCGTGTCATCATTATCCAATACAGTGGATGGGATGTTTCCCGCTTGATGCGCAGCAGTGTTGCGCCGCACCCGAGTGTTTCGTCATCCGGGTGCGGCGCAAGCACCAGCGTAGCACCAAAGTTGTCCAAAGACATTAGGCGCCCTTTCGCTCACCATGAATGAAAAGAAATTCGGAGTGCACACCATGCAGAACCCAACCGAAATGCCCACAATCTTCAACCGCGATGCCTTCGCACCAACCGACAAGTTCATTCCTGTCCAACGGAATGGTCAAGACTGCGCCTTTCTGACCGGACACATCTTCGACTACACGGTAAGTGCCATCCGCCTCGCGTACCGAGTGCTTGGCTATCACGTCGTTGAGGCTGGGAACAGCCAGGACAAATCGCCCGCCCTGAGGCAGCCCCCTGATCAAGTCATGCAAATCGGCCAAAAACTTCTCTTTGCGGTTGTAATGGACACTACCCCAAGCAAATACATGGTTGTACTCCGGCAACTGCGGAGCTAGAGGCCGTGTCGGATCAAACAGTGTCAATGGGGGGGCTGGCAGCTTTGCCCCGGCAAAGCGGGCCTTGATCAACGCAATACTCGATGGACTAATTTCCGTTCCGGCAACATCAAGACCCAGTCGGGTCATGAACTCCAAATGATTCCCGGACCCACAGCCGTGATCCAGAATTATCCCGTCCAAGGCTCCATCTGCCTTGATGCCGTGAATGATCCTGACTGCAACCTCATATGGATACCAGAGCATGCGGCCGCTGGAATAGATTTCGTCCCAGATTTCTTGATTCTGTCTTGCGTCAGTCATGGTTGGCGTCCACTTTTTGCCGGCTAGATTGCCGTATATCGTTTATGGCTTGATAGGCGCGGTCGAAGTTGCTGCCATCGATCATTCCCCATTGTTTCCCGTCTTCCTTCTGGCGGAGCGCAACTTCGGAGTAAATGCCATCGTTTGTCAGCCTTACAAAATTGCGACGAATTTCTTCCAGATGGGGACTCGTGATCACGCCATCAACGTTGTCGTAGTCATGACATCTGTATCCATACATATTGTAATTCAGCACCGGTTTTCCGCAAGCGATTGCCCAACGGATTGTTGAAGAAAACGTGGTAAGCATGATATCGCACTGCGGAATCAAAGGAATTATCCATTCGTCGACGACAGGCAACCCGAGGCTCTTGACAAAACGTCGCAGTTCGGACGAAGCGGTCGGATGGAGAGAAATCATTCCAGAAGCATTTTCGCAAGAGACAACCATTTTGACGATTGCAGCGCAAGCGGCCTCGTAAGTGGCAAACTCGTTTTTGCCGGGGCGAGTCTTATGGTAGCTTGGCGGCAATGAAATAAGCACCGAGGTATGGCCCGGCCTGATCTTCCTGGTCTCGCGATACGCGGCACCGAATTGAGGCGAACCGGCAAGTACGTCATAGATCACGTCGCAGTATAGGGTACCGACCAGCTTTACCTTGCCCGGGCGGATTCCCTCCTCAAGGTAGTGGCGATACATTATCGGGCTCTCGGCCGCAAGCAGATCCGACTGACCGCCATGAACGACCCATGGCAGCTCTAGGGACAACCCAAGTTTCTCCCGGGCTTGTATGTACGCCGGCGGAAACATGAGTACGTCACCGAACGGACTACTGCGTATCCATTGTGGACAGTTGCGCTCAATCCAATCTCTTCGTGATCCATCAAGGACCACCAATTCGCCCTCAACGTTTTTTTCCTCGATGTAGTCGTTGAAGTCTCGACTAGTACCGAAGCCATAGGGGAAGTCCGCCACTGGCACACCCTGATCACGCGCGGCGCGGATGAGGGCACAGTTTCCAGACACGCCATCCTGAACGACAATCAGAATGCTAGGCTTAGTTTCGCGAAGAATCGAGTGAGCGGCTTCGATCTGCCTGGAAAAGTAGGAAACAAATGCGGCCAACTGCGGGTCATCTTCATCAGTAGCGCGCGACAAGGCGTTTCGTATCTGCTTCCTGAGCCATGCCCAAATGCGCAGGGATCGATGCGAGGCTACGGCACTCTCCATGGTAAGTGATTCCATGTTGTAATACCGCGCATGCAATTCGCTGGCTGCAGCGCGTATGAATTTCGTTTCGTCAGTTTCAGATTCAGCGCAAATCGCCAGAGCCTCTCCCTTGCTTTTCAAGCGCCGTGCCAGTTCCATTACGAGCGGCAGTTCGGAAAGTAAACGAACATTTAATAAAATCATCGAATCTCGTATGTTGGGTTTGGAAATGTCAGACTGCTATGAGCCTATTCTGGGGAGCAATCGTCTTCGTGTCGGCCGGGTATCGACTGGGAGGCGTTGGTTAATAGAGCCATTCTAGCGAATCCCGGATTCTGTTCCACGAGTTGCGAAAAAGGGGCAAACCCAGACAGACGGCCCTGTTCAATAAACAAAATACGGTCGCAGTGCTTGATGGTCGAAATGCGATGAGCAATCGCCAGCATGGTTTTTTCCGTCTTGAATCGATCGAGGTAGTCGATCAGTGCCTGCTCCGAATTCACATCTAAAGAAGCCGTGGCCTCGTCGAACGCGATCAAGTCCGGATCGCGGTATAGCGAGCGGGCAATGACTAGTCTTTGCTTCTGCCCCCCCGACAAGAGCGCCCCATACTCGCCAACGGATTCGAGCACGCCTTTCGGTTTCTCATTCAAAAATTCGCCAAGTTGCGCAGTCACAATGGCCCAGCGCACCCGCTCCAGATTGGGTCTGTCATCACCGAACGCTACATTGTCCGCCAACGTGCCATCGATCAGGAACAGTCCTTGTGGCACATATCCAATACCATTTTGCCATCGCCTAATCGTGTCGGGGCCGGCCAGCGGTTCCCCATCGATCAAAATGACTCCTTTTGTGGGTTCGACCAGCCCCAGCAGCAGCAACATCAATGTACTCTTGCCTGAGCCGGAGGGGCCGGCAATGCCGACGAACTCGCCACGATTAATCCTAAAATTGATGGACTCAAGAGCCGTGGTGCCATTCGGATAAGTATAGGTAACATCCCTGAACTCGATCGTCCGCCAGTCGTGAAACCGGTCGTTCTGGCCAACGGACGATTCCTGCACCCTATGCTCGCAAGTGTCGATCTCGGAGGCAACAAGTTCAAGGCTCGGCCTACCGAGATTCATCAGTTGCAGGTTCGTCATTGTGCGAATCACCATAGGCAGCATGCGAAACATCGCCGCTGCCAGCAGGCCGACGATGGCCAATCCTCTGGTACCTCCTCCTAAAATGAAAATCACGTTAACCACCACCGCAAGCATTGCGATGATGATGACTGTCTCCATTATCAGGCCGGGCAGGGACGCAAGAAAATTGTAATGCCCTTGCCGCTCAAACGTTCGGTACTCGAGTGTGGAGAACCCTTCCAGGAAGTATCGCTCCTTCCCCAAGATTTTTGATTCCCTAATTGCGCCGATGGACTGGTTGAGGCAGAGATTTCTGAGACGGTATAACTCGTTGTTCTCTTCGCCAATGGCTGAGAAATGCTTTTTTGTTGCATGAAAAATCCCTGCCGCGGCGATTGCCATGGTTCCCACTGCAAAAAGGGTCTCGTAGGGAAGAGCAACGAAAAGCAGCCCCGCAATGCCAAGCGCGACAGTCACGTAAATCATAACGTTCAGCAGCGCAATGATGTACTGGTCGAACACAACCCCCGTAAGGCTCAGATTGCGGATCATCTCGCTGGGAGTTTTCTCCATGTGCATCTTGAAATCGCCCATGACATACAAGCGCATCAGCCGCCGGCTTACATCCGCTTTCCAGAGTGCGACCATCCGGGCCTGCCACTTGTAAAAGCCGACCATGTATCCTGACTTGATCGCCATGGTAACGGCAATGGCCACGGCCAGAAAAAGCGTGAGTTCCTTCTGGGAGCTTATGTCCAGATATTCGAGAACCCTTTTTATCGTGGGCACGGCGTCCAGGGATTCCGGCCGCATAATGACTGCCAGCAACGGGAAGACCAGCCCGATGCCGGTGATTTCAAGAAAGGCTGTGACGATGCCACCAACAAGATTCAAAATGACTAGGCGCCTTCGATTCAGGACTTCTCCGCGGAGAAAATTCCAGGCTTGAGGGGACAAAGAGAACACGGAAGCCAGCCGGCTCATGCCACGCCCCGTTCATGTGGAATAGCTTCTTGCATCAGGCTTCGTCGTAAACAGCCTTGCGCAGCTTCCAACTGTGGCCTTCGTACTTCCAGATGTGCGGCGACCGAAAACGATCTGCCAAGCGCTCGAAATAAGACCGGTCCATCATCGGCTGCTCAAATCGGGAAGCGGCGATGGGGAACTCCTTCTTCGGCAGGCTAAGGTAGGCGAAGTTGTCCTTTTCGAACCGCTCCGGATACTCCCCGTCATAGCGACGAATCAACGCAACGGCCTCTTCGCGCGTGATGTCCCCGTTCCGCACTTCCTGTGAGGAATCGTAGGTTGCACGTCCGATCCCAAACTTGATGAAGGTCGTGTAGTAGTGGAAGTCGTCGATCTTGTCGTCGATGCTGCTGTATTTGCTGTAGGTGCCGGCGGTACGCTCCGGTGCGGCGCGGAAACCACCGTGCTCCACCGCATAGTAGTAACAGTCCTGAGGGTGCCAAGGCAGGTAGTACCCAAGGTACTGCACATCGATGTTGCGCCCCTCGATCTGCTCGGGGTGCGGCGGCAGATAGGGATCAAGATCGATCTCGTTCAGGCCGAATAGCTCCTTCAGATCGCGCACCGCGGTGCCGGCGACATACAGATCATTGCGGTCGGCAGCGGTAAAGTAAGACACGTCCTTCTGGGCCGTTACGTTCTCCTTCTGGCTGTTGCCGTATTCGGTCGGGTTCTCGCCGTAGAAGACCAGCGGTATGCCAAGCATCGCCGCCATCTTCGGCGGGTAGTACATCTGCCCCATGATGAATGGCTGGAACGGATGAAACACCTGTTCCAGCGCTAGACGGGTCAGCAGGCGATGGACACGGCCGTTTGGTGTAAACAAATAGTTGTCAAACCCGGCATGAATCCACGCTTGGAAATTCTGCCAGCCCCACTCGGTATAGATATGCGGCGCCCAGGTTACCGTCAGCGGGTTCATGCCGTATACATACTTGAGCTTGTGCGCCGCATAGAAGCTGTCCTTGCCGCCAGACCCGGGCACCAGGCAATCGTAATGGCCGTCGTTGCGGCGATAGCGGTCGCACAGGTCGCGCAGCATCTTCTCCCTTTCGGCCCAGTCGACGCCCTTCTTGGTTTCCGCCACGCGGCAGGCTGCGCACACGCCCTCATCGTCGAAGGCCACCGTCGGCTTTTTGGTGTTGATGTTGTGCTTGTACTCCTTCTCGGAGTTCGGCTTCTGGTTGCTGTAACCACAGCGAGTGCAGAAATGGATGTCCTGCGGCAGCCCATAGTAGGTTTCCGGAGAGGGGCTGTCAGGAGAGTATTTCTCCAGGTCAACTGCTTGCGGGTACTTGATCACGTCCATGAAATCACCAAATGTAAATTGAGAAAATCACCAGCAGGTCAGCCCGCCGTCAACGATCAGATTCTGGCCTGTGACATAACTTGAAGCGCCCGATGCCAGGAACAGCAGTGCGGACTCCATTTCGCCCGCCTGTGCCATGCGCCCGAGCGGAACGCGCGCCGAGTAGCGTTGGCTGAAGACATCGTTCTGCCCGCTTTCGACGCCACCCGGTGTCAGCGTATTGACGCGTATCCCCTTGTCGCCCCAATACGCAGCCAGGTACTTCGTCAGCCCGACGACAGCCGCCTTCGATGCGGCATAGACGGCAGGCGTGTTGATCTGCCGCCCGAGATATAGCGAGCCATCGTAGATCCGTTGATCTGGAGCAACCACCCCGTAGATCGACGCCGTCTGGACGATGCTGCCGCCCCTCCCCTGCGCCAGCATCTGCCGGCCGACCGCCTGCGCCATCAGGAACATGCCGTCAATGTTGACCGACATGACCTCACGCCAGGTACTCAGCTTGTAGGTCTCGAGCGGCTCGAAGAACTCCTTCAGGTCGCCGGTCTTGGTCGCCGCATTGTTGTGTAGGATGTCGATGCCGCCAAAGCGCTCCACGACCCGTACAACCGCCTCCGACACCTGCTCAGGATCCGCCACATTGCACGGCAGGGCGAGCAATTCCGCTCCCGTTACCGCCTCGCGAACCGCCTCCGCCGACGCGCTCGCCGCCTGGGCATCGAGGTCGAGCACCGCAACGCGGGCACCATGCGCCGCCAAAACCTGACAGAAACCCCTGCCGAGAATGCCGCCACCGCCAGTCACAACGGCTGTGCGACCCGTCAGGTCGAAAGGATTTCCGAGTTGCGCCATAGCTATATTCTTCCCCATGAATTCACGAATCCAGTCGAGCAGTACTCCCCGGAGCCAGGGCGCGAGCCTGGGTCAACAGCCGCATGATGAGCACTGTTTCGGCCGGTTCAATAGACGGAACACCCGTTTGCGCCATGGCAAAGAAATGTTCAAGCGTGCGCCGGAAGGCGCTGAAATTGTCGTGCAGATCGAAATGACAGTGGCTGAGGTCTCCGAACACGCTCAGATGAAACGTTTTCCCTACGTTCCCGAGGCAGTCGAGATGGAAGGGAACGCCGTTCTCGAAACGCAGAAGGAACGAATCATGCGGCGCTTCGAGGCGGGTGATGGCCACAGGCCGCGCGAAGGCCCCGCCCAGGCTCGCCACTGCCTCGATCAGGTGAATCCCGTATTTTTCAGGGCCGTTGAGAACTGCTCCCGCGACCAACCGGATCGGCCCGGTCGCAGGCTCCGGCACGCGCAACGGATCGATTTCCGCGGCATAGCGCAGGCCTGAACAGGACATAAGCTTCCCGTTCTCCAGGTACGGGATGAATGCGGCCAACTCGTCGGCATCCAGGGTCAGCGGCTTATCGACGAACACCGGAATGCCACGACGCAGGAACGGCATGGCAAATTCGGCATGCGACTCCCAGTCGTCCCGAGCGACGATCAGCGCATCGACCGCTTCCAACATTTCCGACACGTCGGCGCAGGCGTTCTCGATGCGGCAGGCTGCGCACAGCCTGGCGGTCAGCGCCGGATCCTGTGTCCAGGCATGCGTCACACCGACGTCGCCTAGGCCAAACCGGTCGGCTGGCTGCCTGCGGAGGTAGTCGTGGATCACCGGCCAGCCCGCTTTGGCGAAGGCCGAATCGTCGTAACCATTGACGATCGCCGAAAAGGAGAACGGATGTCCGTTGCCCTCGCTGAAGCCGATGATGCCCGTACGAATCACCATACCGCCCAACCACCGTCAACGCAGAGATTCTGCCCCGTCATGTAGGCCCCCGCATCCGTACACAGCAACACCGCTGCGCCCTTCAATTCATGCGGACGCCCGATCCGGTTAAGTGGGTTCTTGGCCGCAAGGCGGGCGATAAAGTCGGGATTCTCTTTCTGCGTACTTTCAAAAGGAAACGGACCCGGGCTGATGCAGTTGGCGCGAATCCCGTGTGGAGAAAGAAAGCTGGATAGATACTTTGTGAGCTGGATCACCCCCGCCTTGGCCGCACCGTAACTAGGCGGGTTGGCGAAGCGCTCACTATCGTACATACGATAATCGGGAGCGACATGACCGTACATGGATGCGATAGTGAGTATGTTGCCGCGCCGCTCCTTGAGGAGTGGAACTGCCGCCTTGATGGTGCGGAACACCCCGTTCAGACAGACTTCGATGTCGTTGTTCCAGTCTTCATCCGAAATCGACTCGAAGGTGTTCTTTCGCCCGGACCACCCGCTATTCACCAGGATATCCAGGCCGCCACCGGTGATTTCGCCAACCTGCTCCAGCAGCGTATTGATCGAGGCCGGAGAGGTGATATCCACGCCCAACGCGTGTGCTGTCACGCCGGGAAATTGCTGGCGCAAGGTGGAAACGAATTCGCCGCAACGCGCTTCGTTGCGGCTGGCGACGATCACTTCGGCGCCAAGTTCGGCGAATGCATAACTGATCTCGCCGCCAAGAAGGCCCGAGCCGCCAACAACCAGGGCGGTGCGTCCCTTCAACGAGAACAGGTCCGCCAGGCGTGGTACTGATTCAGGATTGGAGTATTGCATTGGCGATCACAAAGTCCTTAAGTGTATCGATATCTATCACCGAGTCCGCCGGAACGATCTCGGCCCCCATCTTGCCGAATAATATGTTCGGGATTCCCGCCGGAAGACGGTCCGGGAAGAAGGCATAAACCGCTCCATTCAGCTGATACGCCGGCGTCAGCAACTGCCGAGGTTTCCAGGGAACCGCCCCGGGAATAAAAGGCTCCGGCATACCCTCCGAAATTCGCCAGGCGCGCTCCGGATTGATCTCGGCATCGTGAAAAGTGGCAATGGAGTCCAAACCTTCATCCACCAAGCGGTGAAGACAGCGGCTGACCAGCTCCGGCGTTCTGAATGGGGAGGTTGCCTCCAGCAAGACCAGTATTTCCGCTTGCTCGCCTTCCGACCGGAGCTGTCCCCAAAGATGCCGGAGCGTGTCCGCCACCAGCGCAGTATCGGTTGCCAGCTCGGCAGGCCGACGATAGACCTCAGCGCCGAACTCACGCGCCGTAGCGGCTATGCGTTCATCGTCCGTGGACACGATCACCCGGTCGATCTCGGGCGTTTTCAATGCGCATTCTATGGGCCAGGCGAGCAAAGGCCTTCCCCCAAGAAGATAGAGATTCTTGTAGTGAACCGACTTGCTCCCTCCGCGGGCAGGTGTCACCGCAATGACACGACGCCCCTCAATCATCTGATTCACCAGTCGCGTGAATTCGGCGCGCCCAGGCCAAGTCCTCCTTGCTTCCGATGTCTATCCACTCCTCAGTAATATGGTGATACCGGACATCGAGGCGCGAATCGATCAGCTTTCTGAAGAGATCCGGCATGTCCAGATACTTCCCGGGCGTTAAAAAATCGAGCGCCTCCGGCGCGAAAACATAGATGCCTGCGCTAATGAAGTGGTAAAGCGTCGGCTTCTCCTCAATGGAGTGAATCCGTCCTTCATTCACCGTCAGGCATCCATAAGGAACCGTATAGGCATATTCCCGCGCCCCCATGACTGCCTTGGCTCCCTGCTTGCAGAGATCAACCATGGCGCGAACATTGGTGCCGGTCAGCAAGTCGGCATTCATCACGACGAAAGGGTGTTCCGGGCGCTCAAAGCCGGCCAAAGCGCCCGCCGTACCCAAGGGCTCGTCCTCGCGGAGATAACTGATTTCTATACCAAGCCGGCTGCCGTCTCCGAAATACTCCTCGATCATGTGCCCGAGGTAATTGATGGAGATATGGAAACGCTGAAATCCCTGGCCAATCAGGCCTTCGATGACCCGCTCCAGTACAGGCTTGCCGCCGATCTTGATCAAAGGCTTGGGAACATTTTCAGTCAAGGGGCGCAGTCGTTCGCCGCGTCCGCCGGCCATCAACACCACAGAATTGGGCAGAGGGGACACATCGTCCGGCTCGTCGAGGAAAAAGATGTCCACGACCCTGCCGGCACTGTCCACCTCCGGCAGGTGGCGAATCACGGCATGGCGCATCTGTTCGCGGATTTCGACACGATTCTCGTGTTGATGCGTGACCCTTGGATTGCGGTTCATGATCAACTCGACAGGCGCATCGGCACCCAGGTCGGCAAGTATCGACCGGCGGATGTCTCCATCGGTCACCGTCCCGAGCAGCCTGCCTTCGGGATCGCACACCAGCACGAACTTGATCTCCTGGCTTTGGATAACGCGCGCAGCATCCCTGATCGGCGCCGAAGGCGGCAGGGTGAGCTGTTCGATTACCTTGCGGGTCGGCATGTCGATGCTCCGCTCAGGCCCAGGGGAAACGCTTGTTCGCGTATTCGCCCAGGTCGTCGACCCGCACCATTCCGCTGCCCTGCTCCGCTGAGCGCCACGCCGCAGCCAATGCCGCAACCGCATTGCGTCCTGACCGGCCATCCGGATAATCCTTGCCCTTGAGCAGCGCCTCGATCACCGCCTGCGTCGGTCCGACGTTATCTGCTTGCGGAAAGCGCACCTCCCAGCGATCCCATGGCATGCCGTAGCGCGTGACCGGCATATCCCGATGCTCGGGTTTGCGGGCAGTGGCGTAATAGACACCTTCAAGCTCATCGACGAAGATGTGTCCATATCGGGCAGCATAGGTAACGGTCATGCCGTGCCCCTGATCCGCTCCGATACTCATCATCAATCGCCGGCCGTCGGCAGTCTCAAAACGCATCTCGCCGGCCTGGTCGGAAAATTGTGGCCCGCGAGGATTTTTCAGGGCTCCGGGGGCAAACCAGGCAGTAGCACTGACAATGTCGCTGCCGCATAGCCAGCGCAGTGCTTCGCAGTAGTGGGATCCGTTCATCGACAAGCCAAAGCAGCCAGCCACGACGTTCATGCTTGCCAGGGGGCCGAACCTGCCCGAATCGAGTTCGCCCTTGATCCGGGAATACTGATCCATGAATCGCATCTGGTGGTTCACCGCCAGGCGAGTACCGGACCGTTCGCACGCTGCAATCATCGCATCGCAATCAGCGACCGAAGTTGCCATCGGCTTTTCGCACAGAACAGCGCGGGCGCCCGCGGCGGCGGCCTGCTCCACCAGGGTGCGATGCGAGTCGGCAGTAGTCGCGATCAACACCAGGTCCGTACCCGGATTTGCGGCAAACAATGCGGAAGAATTACCAAAACAAGCGCTGGCATCGACACCCGCCTCCGCCGCTGCCTTGGCAAGATTTTCTGAATTCTGGTCACAAAGGCCGACCGGCTCGAGCCCGAGGTTGCGGGCGGCGCGCAGATGGGCCAGGCCCATTCGGCCAGTGCCGACTAATAAAAAGTGTGTGCTCACGATTTTAGTTGGATAAGAATCAGGATCCCCTTTGCAGAACAGTCCTAAGATCAGTTCAGGAATGGCCGCTCTTTCAGGGAAATCTGGTGTCCCAGCCACTCCCCGAAAACTCGATGACCCTGTTGATTGAAATGGGTAATATTATAAAATAAATTCCGGTTTTCGCTGAATTCATCCAATGACAAACAAATGACCGCGCCATGAGAACGGCATACATCCCATGTAACTTCCATTTGCCGTTTGACTGCGGCACGATCTGCGCCAGCCTCATCGACGCCGGGCAAATAGATCGGGGAAATAAAAATGAACACCTTCCTGGAGATACCGGCAATTTCATCCAAAAATGCACGTAAATCCCGGCGATATTCTCTTTCTATATTCTTGAATTTCTCCTCACTAGCAAAATAATTTGCATCTACTTTGGTTATCTGGATTTCCTGATCCCTCTTTTGATACGCCTCATCATCCCACAATAGCGGAATCCAACCAGTACCAATCGGCCTCCTGAATACAAAAGAAAAATATCCCGGAAGCACCGCTTCAGAACTACCCATGCATTTCCTTTTCCGCGGAGCATCCCCTGGATGGATCTGGCGAATCGAGTTGACCAACGGGATTTCCACGACGAGCACATCGGGCATTAAGTCTCTCGAAACAACAAGCGGGCAGAGCAAATACTCGCGGATTCCCCAGATATCCGCACTGTAATAGCTCATGTTCGAGACATTCCAGCCCTTCATCCTCTCAGAGAACACTCTGGTAAAAATGACGGGCTCCTGCCACGGATAACCATAGGTCATCGAAGACCCGATAAAGGCGATGGTTGGCTTCGCCAGATCGCGACGCGCATTGGCCTGCCAGAACGCATGCAGGAATGGTTCCCAATCCTTTGCCCGGCTGGCGATCTTGGTTAAATCCGGAAGCCGATGGTCGTAGAAACGCTCGAAACCGTAGGCAACCAGAGAACTCCACACCGCATGTGCGGAGAGAAAGGCAGCGAGGACACCTATTGCCAGCCTGCCCACCTCAACAAGTCCTCTCAAAAATTGAAATAGATGAACTCACTCTTCACATAGCCGATGCTTGCAAAGGACAGATAGAGCGCCACACCGACCACGCACGTATAAACCCAGCCCGCAGCAACATCAGACTTGTGCCCTCCCATAATCACCGCACCCCCGCCGCGCCTCAGTCGGCGAACGTAGCGAACGAATGTCTGCGTGTTGGGAGCGCACCAGCACCACAGGTGGAGCCCGACCAACGAAATCCAGAGTACGAGGTACAAATTGATATCTGGAAAAACTCTGGAGTAGGTACGAACAAACGGATTTAGCATCGCACCGATCATCTTGAGCGCTACCGGGAGCGATTCCGCCCGAAACGGAACCCAGAGCAGCGTGACGCAAGTCGCAGTAAGCCCCCAGGCCACGCAGTTGTACGCTTTGCGAGCCATCGGAGATCCCGCAAGAAGACTTCGCAGTCTGCCCGGCATCGCCCGACTCCACGCATGGTTGATCACGACTAGAACACCATGCGTGACACCCCAGGCTATGAACGCCCAGGCCGCGCCATGCCAGAGGCCCGTCAGGAAGAAGACGATTAAGATGAATGCAAGTTGTTGTCGTCTGCCACGCCGATTGCCTCCGAGGGGGATATACACATAGTTCCGGAAGAAGGACGAAAGCGTGATGTGCCATCTGTGCCAGAATTCAATGATGTTGGCGGCCTTGTAGGGTGAATTGAAATTCACCGGCAGGCGAAATCCGAACATCCGACCCAATCCGATTGCCATATCGGAGTAGCCGGAAAAGTCGAAATATAGTTGCAGCGAATAGGCTGCAGCACCAAGCCAAGCGTCCTTGGCACTGATCACTGTATCGGACCTCACCGCGTAAGTGAAGACGGCATTTGCGAAGGGCGCAAGCGAATCCGCAATCACCACCTTCTTGAATAACCCGATGGCGAATATCAGCAGTCCGATCTTGAAGCTCGCCGTTAGGTAACCGGCAAGCCGTGGCCGGCGGCGCACCTGCCAGGCGATGTTCTCGTATAGGACGATCGGCCCGGCGATGAGGTGAGGAAAGAACAGCACGATAAAGGCATGCGTCTCCAACCGCGCTGGCTGCTCGTGTCCGCGCCATACATTCACCAGATAGGAAATCTGCTGGAAGGTGAAGAATGAGATCCCCAACGGCAGGACAATCCCCTTGAGGAAGTCCGGGGGCGTTGCACCGTTGGTAACGACCAGATAGAGGAACAGCGAGTACTTGAACCAGCCGATCACCGCCAGATTGGCTGCCACACCGGCGATCAGCCACGCCCGACTCCAATGGCGCGCGATGAGGTATCCCAAGGCGCAATTGATGACGATGGAAGGGATGATCAGGGCCAGGTAGCGATAATCCCAGTATCCGTAAAAAACCAGAGAGCTCGCGGTGATCCAGGCAAGCGCCAGGCGCCGTGACTGCTGGTGGAGCAGGAAAAATCCCGCCAAAACCAACGGCAAAAATAAGAGGAGAAATTCGTAGGAATTAAACAGCATGCGCTTGCCTGGCTGTCGACAGGCGATCCAGTTCGACGAGTATCCGCTGCATGCATTGACCGTCAACTAGTCCCCAATGTTCGGCAACAGAACTCTGTTGTGCCGCGCTGTGCTCAAATTCGGAAGCGGAGGAAGTCAATCGGGTAACTTCATGCTTGAAGGCATCGAAAGTCGGTGCGTTGAAAAATCCTGGGGCTGCTTCGTAAACATCGAGACCAAGGCCATAGGCGTCGTAATTGACCACAGGTTTGCCACTCGCGATGGCCCAGCGGATCGTGCTGGAGTAATAGCTGATATAGATGTCGTGCTTTGGAATAAGACCGATTACATAGTCGCGACTGATGTTCAAGCCCATCCGTTCGATGCCCTCTCGCACCTCTCCCTGCATTGCAGGATGGAGAGATACCGTCAACCGGCAGTTTGGCAGGGCATCAAGCCAGCCCAGAACCTGCCGGCTCATTTCCTCGTAGCTCGGGAACTCGCATTTGGCAGATCTGGATGCGTGATAGCTCGGCGGCCAGGATACAAGGATCCGCAACCTGCCCGGCTCGATGGGCCGGGCACGACGGAACGCAGCAGTAGCGAGGGGATCGTCATTTAGCGCCGAGAACAGCGTGTCACAGTAGGGAGACCCGGTCAGTACCAGCTTTTCCTCCGGAAGCCCTTCCGAGCGATAGCGACCCATCATCTGGTCGCTTTCAGCCAGCAAGCTATCGGCATAGCCGCCATGCACAATCCAGGCGTTGCGCAGTGTCATGCCTAGCGCTTCGCGCGCAGCAATGTATGTGGGCGGAAAGATAAGGGCGCCAGAATATCGGCCCCTTTTTACCCAGGCGGGGGCAAACATCGCCACCAGGTGGCCAGCCCAGCCTTCGGCACGAATCAACTCGTTGTTGGCCTCCTTTTCTTCCAGCGCGATGTCCAAATCCTGTTGGGTCCCGTAGCCGTATGGCAAATCGACCACGGGCAGTTCAAGGCTTCGGGCAGCAGCGATTATTGCTGCCGGCCCCGAAATGCCGTCCTCGCTCACGAGAACGACTGCAGGGGATTCCGCTTCCAGCACCTTTTGCGCTGCCGCAATTCGTGCCCCAAGGGCGCGCACCGTAGCAGAACGCTTGGGAGAGGCTAACAACGAAAAGAACCTTGCGCGCAAGGGGTGCGGCATGCGGGCCCAACATAGACCCGGGCGATCGCCGTCACGTATCAAGCTATCCAGGGAGAGCGCTTTGGCCCCCAACCGAAAGGCGTCGGACTCGATCTCCGCAAATAGAGAGTCAGGCGACTGGTCGTATAAAAACAGAATTTTTCGGCCAGAAGCCACACAGTATTCTGCAAATACTCGCTGCAGCCGGTAGCTGGTAGCCGAGCTGACGACGAATAACAGAGGCTTCATTCCTTGCCCGCCGGATCAATCAACTCATCCGGAGCAAAACTCTTCCAAGCTTTACTGCCAAGCACTTCCCAGTAGTCGAATGGGCTGAGCCCGGAACCTGGCCGCTTGACCGTCAGGGCCTCCTTGGTTATCACTTCGCCCCGGGCGATGGGCCTCGCCGCCACGAGGCTCTTTCGGGCGACAGCCATGTTCGGAATCTCTGCGGGCATGGGCACCTTGGCACCATCGCCGAGCGCGTCCTCGACTTCACGTACGCAGTCGACCAACGCCTTCAGGCTTGCCGGTTCGAGGGAAGCCTTGTGATCGGGGCCGGGCAGCGAGCGGTCCAGCGTGAAGTGCTTCTCGATGATCGACGCGCCAAGGGCGACGGCAGCCAGAGAGACGGCGAAACCTTCGGTGTGGTCGGAGTAGCCGCAGGTAACGCCAAACGCCGCCCGTAAGGTCTGCATGGCGCTCAAGTTGACCTGTTCACGGGGCGCCGGATATTCGGTCGTGCAGTGCAGGAGGCTGAGCTTGCGGAGAACTTCCGCGCGGGCTGAGACATCGGCCCATGCCGCGCGGAATGCGGTGCGCGACGGCGGCGTGCCGGATTGAGCGTAGCCGAAGGCAAGCACGCCGAGTGCCGCCTCGACTTCGGCCAGCGTGGACATGCCAGTGGACAGAATCAGCGGAAGGCCCGTTTGAGCAACTTCGAGAAGCATCGGAGCGTTGGTCAATTCACCGGATCCCAGCTTTATTCGGCGAACGCCAAGGGATACGAGGAATTCCAGGCTTCCGGTGTCGAAAGGCGAGGACATGAATTCGATTCCCCGCTCGGTGCAGTGTTGCATGAGTTCACGGTGCGCCGGCTCGGAAAGCTCCAGAGCGCGCAGCATGTCCAGCTGAGATTGGCCGTTCCCGGTTTCTCGTGCCTGATAGGCAGCCTTAGGCGCCATGCGGCTGGCGAGTTGTTCGGCACGGAACGTCTGGAACTTGACCGCGTCAGCACCGGCATCCGCGGCAGCATCGACAAGCCGGTGGGCCACGTCGAGCGATCCGTTATGGTTGACCCCGGCCTCTGCAATGATGAGACAGCGTCGCCGCTCATTGGTCACGTGAGACCTCCTCTGTCACCGTCAGGGAGAAAAACTTCTTCTTCAGAATTCCCTCGATTGGATACGTAGCCAGCACTTCCGCAATCCTGTGGGCGACCGGGCCTTCTCCATAAGGATTCGCGACCGTGCCCAGGGATGCACGAAAGTCGTCGGAATACAAACGTACCAGCGCCTCACCAATCGATTTGCGGGTCGGCTCACAATCCATGACGCTGGCGGCCTTGGCCCTTCCCTTCTGCCGGTCGCCGATGTTGATTGTGCCTATATGGAATGAAGGCGCTTCGATGAGGCCGCTCGACGAGTTCCCGACTACGGCGTCCACCTGACCCATCACGGAGAAATAGCGGAGCTGGCCCAGCGAGTCAAAGGCAGTAGCCCTGCCCGGATGTGCTGCCACATAGCCTTCAATCATCGAACGAATGACCCTTCCCCCCGTATCCGCGTTGGGCATGGTGAAGATAAGCCGGACTTCAGGAAGGTCGTCCAGCGCCGCCAGCAACTCGCCGAACTGCTGGCCGGCGGTATCGGGTTCCAGCGTGACGGGGTGGAACGTCACGAGCAGGTTCCTCTCGCCGAAGGAAAACCCCAGGGCTTGCTCCAGTTCCGGACGGCCCAGGAGTTTCTGGTTCCTGATCCCGTCGATGGCAGCGGCACCGAAATTGAAGACGCGTGTGGGCTCCTCGCCCAGCTGAATCACTCGCTGCCGGTATTCCTCGGTGGCAGTGAAATGCAAGTGCGCCATCTTGGTGATGGCGTGGCGGAACGCCTCGTCGATAGCACCCTCGGTGGTCTCTCCCCCGTGCAGGTGCGCCAGGGGGATGCGCGCCACCAGCGCTGCCTGGGCGGCGGCGAAAATCTCGAAGCGGTCGCCCAGCAGCAGGACGATGTCCGGCTTCAGGCGCGCAAAGGCATCGGCAAAACCGATAGTGCCCAGCCCGATGGACTTGGCGATACCGGCCGGGGTATCGCTGGAGAGCAGCATTTCCACCTTCTCATCTATGCGGAAACCATCCTCCTCGATGTTCCTGAAGGTCAGGCCGAACTCGGGGGAAAGATGCATCCCGGTGGCGACGACCTGCAGCTCCAGCGCAGGGCTGGCCTGGATCTCCTTCATCAGCCAGTACAGGAGCCCGTACTCGGCGCGGGAGCCCGTGACGACGCTGATGCGGCGCTTCACGGCTTCTCTCCCAAGGCAATCGAGGGGCTGCTCGGCAGATTGACGATCGCCGCCGCCAGGCGCTCGGCCACCGGCAGCGGAGCCGCGGGCGACGCCGCGTACATGGGCAGCCGGTTGAGCAGCGTCCATGCCGGACGCGCCATGAAACCGGCGTCGTTGGCAACGGCCAGCAGCCGGTCGCGCGCGGTTGTCGAGGGCTCGCGCAGCAGGATCGTGCTGAGCCAGTAGTTGCTGCGGCAGTTTTCCGGTTCCTCGGCAAAGCGCATGTCCGGATCATCGGCGAAGGCCGCGCGATAGCGGGCGGCCAACGCGCGCTTGCTGTCGATGAACTCATCGAGCCGTTCCAGCTGCGCGCAGCCCAGTGCGGCATTGAGGTTCGGCAGGCGGTAGTTCCATGCGACCTCGTCGTGGAAGAATTCCCAGCGGTGCGGCCGCTTGGCCGTCGTGGTGAGGTGCTTGGCATGGCGGGCCAGTTCCGCATCCTGCGTGAGGATGGCACCGCCGCCGCCGGTGGTGATGATCTTGTTGCCGTTGAAGCTGAGAGCGCCCATCAAGCCGAAGATGCCCGTATGCCGTCCCTTGTAATAGCTGCCGAGGGATTCGGCGGCGTCCTCGACTAGAGGAATGCCGAAATCGGCAGAAACTGCCAACAGGCCATCGATGTCCGCCGGATGACCGAAAGCGTGCATGGGCACCAGGGCGGCGAGTTTTCGGCCGGTATTCCTGTTGCGCGTCGATCCGCCGCTGCGCTCGGTCACGGAATCAAGATAGTCGCGCAGCGCGACGGGATCAAGGCCGAGGGTCTTTTCGTCGCTGTCGACGAAGTGCGGGATCGCGCCGCAGTGGGCGACGGCATTGGCGGTGGCGACAAAGCTCAATGCAGGTACGAGAACCTCGTCGCCCGGTTCCACGCCGGCCAGCTTGAGGGCGACATGGAGGGCGGCCGTGCCATTGACGGTCGCCACGGCGTGGCGCGACCCGGCCACTTCCGCCAGCCTGCGCTCGAATTCGTCGACGAACTTGCCGACCGAGGACACCCAGCCGGTGTCGATGCATTCCTTGACGTAGGTCCACTCGTTGCCGCCGAAAAGCGGCTCGTGCAGGGCCAGCGGGCGTTGTCCGGGAAGGACGGATTCCAGGGCGGCAAGAAAACGGGTTTCCATGCCGGAACGCGGGATGGGTGCGGCGGCGGGCGTCATATGTTGTACCGGTCCGCCTTGTAGGCGGCCAGGTTTTTCGGGTCGGCAAACCAGGCCGCCGTTTCGGCAATGCCGCGCTTGAAGCCGTCGCGGCCGCCGTAGGCGGGCTCCCAGCCGAACAGCCGTTTCGCCTTGGCGTTGTCCGCCCAGAGCCGTTCGACCTCGCTGTCCTTCGGGCGAAGGCGCGCTTCGTCCGTCTCGATTTCGATCTCCGCCCCCATCGCCTCGGCAATGAGCTTGGCCGTATCGCCGATGGAAATTTCGAAATTCGAACCGAAATTCACGACCTCGCCAATGCCGGCATTGGTGTTGGCCGCCAGGATGAAGCCCCTCACCGTATCAAGGACGAAATTGAAGTCGCGGGTCGGATGAACCGCGCCCAGCCTGATGCGGCGCATGCCACTGGCAATCTGCGTGATGATCGTCGGGATGACGGCGCGGGCCGACTGGCGCGGGCCATAGGTGTTGAACGGTCGGACGATGGTGACCGGCAACCCGAAGGAGGCGAAGAAAGAATAGGCCAGCTGGTCGGCGCCGATCTTGGAGGCCGAATAGGGCGACTGCCCCTGCAGAGGGTGCTCCTCCGTGATCGGCACGAAGCGCGCGGTGCCATAGACTTCGCTGGTGGAAGTATGGACCACCTTGACGCCGCCCAGTTCGCGGGCCGCCTGCAGAATGTTCAGTGTGCCCTTGATGTTCGTGTCAACGTAGGTATCCGGTGAGTGGTATGAGTAAGGGATGGCAATCAGGGCGGCAAGGTGAAGCACCACGTCGCAGCCTTGCATCGCCTTCTTCACGCCGTGCGGGTCACGAATGTCGCCGGCGAAAACGTCGAGATTTTTCCGAATAGCTTCTTCTGAGTTATCCAGCCAGCCCCAGGAATTGAATGAGTTGTACAGGACAAATGCACGAACGTCATGGCCCTGGCGAACCAGCGCCTCGGTAAGGTGAGAGCCGATGAAACCGTCGGCTCCGGTAACAAGGATTTTCTTTGCGTTCATGTCATTCATGCTTCCAGGGCAGCAACCACGGCATCGACGATTTGCCGCTGCGTCCCGACATCGAGATCGGGGTGCAGCGGCAGGCTGATGACATGCTGTGCGGCATACTCTGCAATGGACAACGGCCCGGCATTTCGGCAGTTCCGCAGGTAAGCCGGCTGCTGATGCAGGGGTGAGGGGTAATGCACTGCAGTGGGAATGCCTCTCCCGCCCAGCCTGGACTGCAGGCGATCCCGGTCATTCACCTTGATCGTGTATTGCGCGTAGACGCTCGTACGATCAGGCCGGATGGTTGCCGGTTGGCAGGCCCGTGCCAGCAGTTGGCCATAGCGGGCTCCGATCTCCTGCCTTGCCCGCACCTCCAGATCGAAGCGGTCGAGCTTGGCCAACACGACGGCGCATTGCAGGGTGTCCATGCGGCCGCCGACGCCGATGCGGGTATGGTGGTAGCGCTTTTCCTGGCCGTGGACGCGGACCTCACGCATGGCTTTCGCGAGCCCATCGTCGCTGGTAAAGATGGCGCCGCCATCACCGTAGCAACCGAGCGGCTTGCTCGGGAAGAAAGAAGTGCAGCCGATGGTCGAGAGGTTGCAGCTTTTGCGGCCTTTGTAGTTGGCGCCAAAGCTTTGCGCTGCATCCTCGATGACCGGTATGCCGTGTCTTGCGGCAATGGCATTGATCTCGTCCATGTCTGCCGGCTGGCCGTAGAGGCTGACGGGCATGATGGCCCTGGTTTTGGGCGTGATGGCGGCTTCGATCTTCGAGGCATCGATGTTGCAGGTGTCGGGCTCGATGTCGACGAACACCGGCGTTGCACCGAGAAGGGCGATGACCTCGGCCGTGGCGACGAAAGTGAACGGCGTGGTGACGACCTCGTCGCCGGGACCGACCCCCAGCGCCATGAGAGAGATCAGCAACGCTTCCGTTCCGGAGGCTACGGTGACGCAGTGGTCGGCGCCAGTGTAGGCTTCCAGCCGCTCCTCCAACTCGCGGACTTCAGGCCCCATGATGTATTGCCCGTGATCGAGCACGCGCTGTATGCGCTCGTTGATCGGGCTCTTCAGGGCCGCATACTGGGCCTTGAGGTCGATGAATTCGATCTTTCCGTTCATTTCGGTTCGCAGGATGCGTCCCCGACTCGATATTGCCCGCCGCAGTCCGGACACGCCACGTCACCCGGCCCGTCGCCCAGACGGACACCGCACCGGCAAACCCAGCCGATGCGCCTGGCCGGCGTGCCCACCATCAGAGCGTAGGGAGGGACGTCCCGCGTAACGACGGCGCCGGCACCGATGAACGCGTACTCGCCGATCGTATGTCCGCAAACGACGGTGCTGTTTGCGCCCAGCGTGGCCCCGCGCCTGACGACAGTACGCCGATACTCGTGCTTTCTCGATACATGGGCACGCGGATTGACCACGTTCGTGAAAACCGCGCTCGGCCCGCAGAACACGTCGTCCTCGAGCACGACATCGTCGTATACGGAAACGTTGTTCTGGATCCTGACGTTGTTGCCGATGACAGCCCGATTGCCGACAAAGACGTTCTGTCCAAGAGAGCAATCCCTGCCTACCCTGGCGCCGCTGCACACGTGCACCCAATGCCAGATGCGCGTGCCCGCGCCTATGCGGGCACCCTCATCGATGATTGCGCTTGGATGTACGGTAAATTCCGGCATCAGTAATCCAGCGGGAGAGCGACCCGTCGCCCATCCCGTGCAGAAAGATAGCAAGCGATCAGGGTTTCCAGCGACTTCAGCCCTTCTCGGCCATCCGTTTCGGGCTCGGCCTCACCGCGCAGGACGTTAATCACGTTGTCGTAATAGAGCGGGTGCCCAAAGCCATAAACCGAGGCCGTCTGGTAGCTGGCCTCCCTGATTTTCCCGTCGTCCTCATCGGGTTCGGCGAATTCCCAGTGCTGAATCTCGTTGACCGCCACCCCGCCCACCTTGACGGTGCCCTTTTCGCCGATGATGGTAATGCTGCCTTCCAGATTCTTCGGATAGGTCAGCATGGTTACGTTCATCGACCCCAGCGCGCCGGAACGCCAGCGAACGCTCATGACGCCGGTGTCCTCGACCTCGATGTTGCGCGCCAGCGTACCCATGTAGGCCTGGACGCTTTCAATCGGGCCGATCAACCAATCCAGCAGATCGACATAGTGGCTGGCCTGGTTCATGAAGGCTCCGCCATCGAATTCCCAGGTGCCGCGCCAGGCCGCGCTGTCGTAGTACTCCTGCGGCCTTGTCCAGAAGACGTTGATGTTGACCATGTAGATGCGGCCGAAGCGGTTCTTGTCTATCGCGCGCTTGAGCAGCTGCAGGGTGGCGTTGCGCCTGTTCTGCTTGACGACGAAAAGCCTGGTCCCCGCCTGGTCGCAAGCCGCCACCATCCTCTGTCCGTCGTGCCATCGCGTGGCCATCGGCTTCTCGGTCATGACATGCCGGCGCGATTCCGCGATCCTGATGGTCTGCTCGGGATGCAGCCCACTCGGCGTGGTCAGGACGACCACGTCGGCGTCGGTATCCGCAAGCAACGCGTCGAGGGATCGGTAGGACTTTGCCCCGGTCTCCGCAACCGCCTTGTCCAGTGCGGCCTGATCGACATCGCAAACGCCGACAAGTTCGGCGCGCTCCTTGTGCCGGGAAATGGCGCCGAAGTGGTTTTTCGAGATCCGACCGCAGCCGACGAGGGCAAAGCGGATTTTTCGATCGACAATGGGTGGTGGATAACTCCTCATCATCAGGCCCTTATCACGTTGTCAGCCGGATCAAGATATACGCCCCGGGTATCCACGACGAGTTTTGCGCTCTTGCGAATGAGTTCATAGTCGAAAGCATCGTGATTCGTGGCAATGAGCACGAGGTCGTAGCTTCCGATTCGCTCCGCCGTCAGCGGCACGCTGGCGAGGTTGAAGCGATGCTTGCGCATTCTCGGAAAAACCGGCACGTGCGGGTCGGAATATTCGACTGACGCGCCCTTTTCCGTAAGCAGTTCCATCAATTCGACTGCCGGTGATTCGCGCATGTCGTCGACGTTCTTCTTGTAGGCGATCCCCAGAACCAGCACGCGACTGCCCTTGATTGCCCTGGATCGGTCATTGAGTGCGCCCGCGATCTTGTCGATCACCCAATGAGGCATGCCACTATTGATTTCCCCTGCCAGTTCGATGAAGCGCGTATGGACGCCGTATTCGCGGGCTTTCCATGTCAGGTAGAAAGGGTCGATGGGGATGCAATGCCCGCCAAGCCCCGGGCCGGGATAGTAGGGCACGAAGCCGAACGGCTTGGTCGCGGCAGCGCGAATGACCTCGTGGATATCGATGCCCATGCGGTCCGCGACAATCTTCATCTCATTCACCAGGCCGATGTTCACGGCGCGGTGAATGTTCTCCAGCAACTTGGTCATTTCGGCAGCCCGCGTGGAGCTGACGGGCACCACGTTATCGACTGCCGCACCATAGAGCGCCTGACCGGCCTTGAGGCACGCCGGCGTCGTTCCACCGCATACCTTCGGAATCGTCTTGGTGACGAAATCCGGATTTGCCGGGTCTTCGCGCTCCGGGGAAAACACCAGAAAAACATCTTCTCCGACCCTGAAGCCTTGTGCTTCGATGCGCGGCTTGAGTTCCTCATCGGTGGTACCGGGATAGGTCGTGCTCTCGAGCGAAATGATCTGTCCCTTGCGTATGTGGGGAACAAGGGATTCGGTGGTATTGATGACGAAGCTCAGGTCCGGCTCACGATGGTTATTGAGCGGCGTCGGCACGCAAATTATCAGGGCATCAGCCTCACCCGCACGACTGAAATTTGTGGTCGCTTCAAAGCCCCTGAGGCGTGCCCCGGTTATGGCTTCGGATGGAATATGTTGAATTTGACTGCGCCCCTGATTCAGATGTGCGACTTTCTCGGCATCGATATCGAATCCAAGGACCCGAAAACCGATCTCGCTATAGCGCAGCATGAGCGGCAGGCCAACATAGCCGAGGCCGACGATGCCGATCAACGCACTCCGGTCGTGGAGCTTTTCGATCAGTGTATTCAAGGTCATGACATGCAAGTCAATAGGGAGGGTCAGGGAGTGCGCTCTTGTGTGGCTGCAGTAAGCTCCCGCTTTAACCGCTCGATTTCCTCGCGCGCCGCCTGGTATTCGCTTTCCTTATAGCGAAGAAAGGCCCGGGTCAATTCCACTTTGGCGGCGATGCCGCTGGGCGTGAGCAGATAGGCGTAGGCCAGCTTGTTGTCGCTGCGGCGGAAGTTGTTGGCCTTGACCAGGCCCTTGTCGAGGAGGGCCTTGAGCAGGTAATGGGTCTTGCCGAGGCTCACGCCGAGGGCGCGCGACAGTTCACGCTGGCTGATTTCGGGCTGTTCTTCGATCAGGCGGAGAACGCGGTAGTGGGCGGCTTCGCGAGGGGTCACGGACATCCGTTCAACTGTTGAACGGACGGCACTTTAGCACATCATCATGGGTCGGGCAAGCGCCTGGGCCTCCTGTAGGTCGGGCTTCAGCCCGACGATAACCGCCGTTGTCGGCCTGAAGGCCGACCTACAGGCCATAATAGTCCCGATACCACTCGACGAAGCGCCCCACGCCCTCCTCCACCGGCGTCGCGGGATTGAAGCCGGTGGCGGCGCGCAGCTCGGCGGTGTCGGCGTAGGTCGCCGGCACGTCGCCGTCCTGCATGGGCAGGAAGCGCTTCTCGGCCTGGCGACCGAGCGCCGCCTCGAGCGCGCCGATGAACACCATCAATTCGACGGGCTGGTGGTTGCCGATGTTGAAGATGCGGTACGGCGCCCAACTGCTGGCGGCATCCGGACGCTCCTTGTCGAAGGCCGGGTTGGGCGCGGCGGGCCGGTCGAGCACGCGCACGACACCCTCGGCGATGTCGTCGATGTAGGTGAAGTCGCGCTGCATTTTCCCGTGGTTGAAGACGTCGATCGGCCGGCCTTCGAGAATCGCTTTGGTAAACAGGAACAGCGCCATGTCCGGCCGGCCCCACGGCCCGTAGACCGTGAAGAAGCGCAGGCCGGTCGCCGGCAGGCCGAAGAGGTGGCTGTAGCTGTGCGCCATCAGCTCGTTCGACTTCTTGGTGGCGGCGTACAGGCTGACCGGGTGGTCGACGCGGTCGTGCTCGGAGAACGGCATTTTCGTGTTGCCGCCGTACACGCTGGAGCTGCTGGCGTAGACGAAATGCTTCACATTGCCGTGGCGGCAGCCTTCGAGCAGGTTCACGAAGCCGACCAGGTTGGACTGGGCATAGGCATGCGGGTTGACGAGCGAGTAGCGCACGCCGGCCTGGGCGGCGAGGTTGATGACGCCGTCGAAGCCTTCCTTGCCGAAGAGGGCGGCGACGCCGGCGGTGTCGGCGATGTCGAGGCGGACGAAGCGGAAGCCGGGCAGGCCGGCCAGTTGCGCGAGGCGCGCCTCCTTCAGGCGGACGTCGTAATAGTCGTTCAGGTTGTCGATGCCGACGACTTCGTCGCCGCGCGCCAGCAGGCGCTGGGCGACGTGCATGCCGATAAAGCCGGCGGCGCCGGTGATGAGGATTTTCATGATCGGTCAGAACTCACGCAAGACTTTGAAGCCCTCTCGCTCGGCGGCCGCGCAGAGCCTGGCGTCGAGGCAGACGAACTGCCAAGCGTGCGGACGATGATCGCAGGCAACCAATGCCGCAGCAAGCTGCAAGGCATCGGCCGAGCGCAGCAGATGCACGCGCAAGAGGCGGGCGGCCGTCTCGCGCACCACGTCGAGCGGCTGGACCTCATGCCACGATTCGTTGATTTCTTTCAGGCGACGCAGTGCTTCGGTGACCGCACCCGGCTCCAGCCCGCCCTCCCGCTCCAGGCGGGCCAGCGCCGAAGTGCATTCGACCGGCATGCCCCACCAGGCAACGGCTTCGGGATTCGAGGAATGGAATTTCCGCAAGCCGGCGCTGCTGGATTCCTGCACCACCAGTGGCAAGACGGCCGAACTGTCCCAGAAATTCATCGCCCCTGCTCGCGCTCCTCGAGCAGTATGGCCAAGGCGCTGGCGCTCTTGCGCTGGCGCAATGGCTGCGCAAGCGCACAGGGTTCGTTCCGGCCGCGCCGGATGATCCCTTTGCGCTCGAGCAAGGCGAGGCTGCCGGATGCGATCTCCGACTCCTCTGCGGCAATCGGCATCAGCTTGGCCACCGGACGGTCGCGGTCCGTGATGACAACAGTCTCGCCATGCCTGACCTGCTCGATCAGGGCGCTCAGTTGATTCTTTGTCTGGGATATCGAAGCCAGTTTCATGTGGCTATTATAGCCAGAATGGGCTCGGGGCTCAAATCGGCCGCCGCTGTCGGGCTGAAGCCCGACCTACAACCCGACTATCCGTAGGTCGGCCTTCAGGCCGACTCCCGCCTGATAGAATTCCGCACTGCCTCGAACAAGAAGAACCGCAGTCCCTTCACAACGCCGGGCCCATGCGAATCCTCCTCGTCAAAACCTCCTCCCTCGGCGACGTCGTGCATAACCTGCCCGTGGCGAGCGACATCCGCGCGCGCTTCCCGCAGGCGCGCATCGACTGGGTGGTGGAGGAAGGCTTCGCCGACATCCCGCGCCTGCATCCGGCCGTGCGCAGGGTGATTCCCGTGGCGGTGCGGCGCTGGCGCCGCAGCCTGCTGTCCGCCCCCACCTGGCGCGAGCTGCGCGCCTATCGCGATGCCGTTCGCGCCGAGACCTACGACCTGGTGCTCGATACGCAGGGCCTCGTCAAGAGCGCCCTGCTCGCCCGCCAGGCGCGCGGCAAGCGCGCCGGCTATGCCGCCGAGGCGGTCCGCGAGCCGCTTGCCGCGCGTTTCTACGACGCCACCTACGCCATCCCGAAGAACCTCCATGCGGTGGAGCGCAACCGCTGGCTCGCCGCCGCCGCGCTCGGCTACGAATTGACCCTGCCGCTCGACTACGGCATCGCCGCCGCGCCGCTGGCCGCGCCCTGGCTGCCGGCCGCGCCCTACTGCGTGCTGCTCACCGCCAGCAGCCGCGCCGACAAGCTGTGGCCGGAGGCCGATTGGCTCGCCCTTGCCGCGGCGCTGAATGCGCGCGGCCTCGCCTGCGTGCTGCCCGGCGGCAGCGAGGAGGAGCGCAGCCGCGCCACGCGCCTGGCCGGCGGCATGGCGCAGGCAGTGGCCGCGCCGCCGATGGGCATCGCCGAACTGGCGCAGCTGCTGGCCGGCGCGCGCCTCGTCGTCGGCGTCGACACCGGCCTCAGCCACATTGCCGCCGCCCTGGGGCGACTGACTTTCTGCCTGTTCGCCGGCTCGCGCCCGGAACTGACCGGCGTCCATGCCGGCGAGACGGCGATCAATCTCGGCGGCGCCGGCGCGCCGCCGACGGCCGCGCAGGTCATCGAGGCGGCGATGAGCAGGCTGTGATGGCGCGCTTCCTGTACAACCTGGCGCTGCTCGCCCTGCTGCCTTACGTGTGGCTGCATCTTTTCCTGCGCAGCAGGAAACAGCCGGAGTACCTCGAACATCTGGGGGAGCGTTTCGGACGCTATGCCGCCGCCCCGCTGCAGCCGCTGATCTGGCTGCACGCCGTCTCGGTCGGCGAGACACGCGCCGCGGCGCCGATCGTCGCCGCGCTGAAGGCCCGCCATCCCGGCCATCGCATCCTGCTCACGCACATGACGCCGACCGGCCGCCGTGTTTCCGAGGATCTGTTCGGCGACGGTGTCGAGCGTGCCTACCTGCCCTACGACTATCCGTGCGCCGTGCGGCGCTTCCTGCGGCATTTCCGGCCGGCCATCGGCGTCGTCATGGAGACCGAGATCTGGCCGAACCTGGTGGCGATCTGCAAGGAAAAAGGCCTTCCCCTGCTGCTGTCGAATGCCCGCCTGTCGGAGAAATCGGCGCGCCGTTACGCGCGCTTTCCCAACCTGACGCGTGGTGCGCTGCAGGGACTCGCCGCCCTCGCCGCGCAAACGGAACAGGATGCCGCGCGCCTGCGCGCGCTCGGCGCGCCGCAGGTCGAGGTGCTGGGCAACGTCAAGTTCGACATCCTGCCGGCAGAGGATCAACTGGCGCTCGGCGAGGTCCTGCGCGGGCGCATCGGATCGCGCCCGGTGCTGCTCGCCGCCAGCACGCGCGAGGGCGAGGAGGCGCTGCTCTTCGCGGCGCTGGCGAAGCATCCGCTCGGCGAGGCGCTGCTCGTCGTCGTGCCGCGCCATCCGCAGCGCTTCGACGAGGTCGCCGCGCTGGCGGCGAAGGCCGGCCTTGCCCTGCAGCGACGCAGCGAGAATGCACCGGTGGCGGCACGGACGCAGGTGCTGCTCGGCGACAGCATGGGCGAGCTGTTCGCCTACTACGCCGCCTGCGACGTCGCCTTCGTCGGCGGCAGCCTGCTCGACTACGGCAGCCAGAACCTGATCGAGGCCTGCGCCGTCGGCCGGCCCGTGCTGATCGGACCGTCGACCTACAACTTCTCGCACGCGGCCGAGCAGGCGCTGGAATGCGGCGCGGCGCGGCAGATCGGCTCGGCGGAGGAACTGCTGGAAGCGGCGGCGGAACTGCTTCGCGACGAAGCCGCGCGCCGGCGCATGGGCGAGGCAGGCAAGGCATTCGCCGCGCGCCACCGGGGAGCGACGGCGAGGACGGTAGAGATGATCGAACGCCACCTGCCGCCGTTGTCGGGCTGAAGCCCGACCTACGAGACGTGGCGATTTTTCGCCGGTAGGTCGGCCTTCAGGCCGACACAGGCGTTAAACCCGCATGACCTACAACGCACTGCGCAAGGGCAGGTTCTCCGAGCCGAACCGCGCCTATTTCATCACCGCCGTCGTCAGTGACCGGCGCCCGGTCTTTTCTGACCTGTGCATCGCCAGGATGCTGATCAGACAAATGCGCGTGCTGCACGACGAAGGAACGATCAGTTCCCTGGCATGGGTCGTCATGCCAGACCATCTTCATTGGCTGTTCCAACTCGGGGATTGCTCAAGCCTGGAAAAGGCAATCAACCTGCTTAAAGGCCGCAGCAGCCGGTTGATCAACAAACATCTGGGCCAGAAAGGGGCTTTGTGGCAGAGCGCATATCACGACCATGCATTGCGCAAGGAGGAGGATTTACGCGCAATCAGCCGATATATCGTGGCCAATCCACTGCGCGCGGGGCTGGTTGAATCGCTGGCGGAGTACCCGCATTGGGATGCTGTCTGGTTGTAACCCTTCGTTGGTCGGCCTTCAGGCCGACACCATCCGCCCAAGTCGGCCTGAAGGCCGACCTACATTGCGTTTGGTGCTACCAAATGCAAATATGCTGGCGTTTGGTACGAGCAACTATTTCTCGAGCAATGCGTTGATGGCCTGGACGTCTTCTTCGCCCAGGCTGCCGGCAGCGGCCTTCAGGCGCAGTTGCGCCTGCAGCGTGTCGTAGCGGGACTTGGCCAGGTCGCGGCGGGTGGCGTAGAGCTGCTGCTGGGCGTTGAGCACGTCGATGTTGATGCGCACGCCGACTTCATAGCCCAGCTTGTTCGATTCGAGGGCCGACTGGCTGGAGACCAGCGCCTGCTCGTAGGCCCTCACCTGGGCCATGCCGCTGGTGACGCCGAGATAGGCCTGGCGGGCGCCCAGCGCGGCGCCGCGCCGGGTGTTGTCGAGATCGGCGCGCGCCTTCTCGCGCAGGGCGACCGCCTCGCGATCGCGCGACATCACCGCGCCGCCGGCGAAGATCGGCAGGTTGAGCTGCAGGCCGACTGTGGACGTGTGTGTGTCGTTGCCCGGGCCGACGATGCCCAGCGCAAGCGCGCCGGAGGCCGAGCTGCGGCCGCGCGTGGCCACCAGATCGAGCGTCGGCAGGTGGCCGGCGCGCTGTTTGCCGATTTCCCGCTCGGCGATTTCCAGCGCCGCCTCCTGCGCCTGCACCAGCGGACTGCCGGCCTCGGCGGCTTCCACCCATTTCGTCATGTCGTCGGGCTGCGGGCGCTGCAGCTGCACCTGCGGGCGCAGGCGGGCGAGCGCATCGGGCACCTTGCCGATCACCTGGCGCAGGGCGTGGCGCTTGATCTCGAGATCGTTCTGGGCGGCCAGCTCCTGCGCGGTGGCGAGGTCGTGGCGCGCCTGCGCTTCGTGGGTGTCGGTAATGGTGGCGGTGCCGACCTCGAAGTTGCGCTTGGCCGCTTCGAGCTGTTCGGAGATGGCCTTCTTCTGCGCCTGCGCCAATTCCAGGCTGTCCTGCGCCAGCAGGACATCGAAGTAGGTCTGGGAAACACGCAGGACGAGATCCTGCTTCGCCTGGGAGAACTGGGCGTCGGCCACCGCCACGGCCAGCTTGCCCTGGCGATACTGCTCGATGTTCTGCCAGCGGAAGATCGGCTGGGTCAGGGTGAGTTGATAGCCGTTGGTGTTGTATTGAGCATCGACCGTGCCGGCGCCGGGCATGCGGCGCTGGAAATCGACATCGTTCCAGACCGTGCTGGCGGAAGCGCCGATCACCGGCAGCAGGCCGGCGCGGCCCTGCGGCAGCTTTTCCTGGCCGGCTTCCCAGGCCGCCTTGGCCGAGGCGAACTGGGCGTCGTAGTCGATCGCGTCGCGGTATACCTGCAACAGGTCGGCGCCGAATGACGGCGCAACCGCGAAAGCAAGGGAAAGCAGGAGCAGGTTCTTGTTCATGTGGCGGGCCTCCAGGCCATCAGGCTGCGGCGGGCTCGACGTCGCGCGACCAGGCGATCACGCCGCCGGACAGGTTGTAGACGCGCTCGAAGCCGTTCTGCCTGAGGAACATCCCGGCATGGTAGCTGCGCGCGCCTGAACGGCAGACCATCACGATCTCGCCCCGGCGGTCGAGCTCATGCAGGCGGGCCGGGATGGCGCGCATCGGAATCAGCGTCGAACCCTCGATGCGGTAGGCGGCGAACTCCTCGGGCTCGCGCACATCGAGCAGCAGCGGATCGGGCCGCGAGGCATCCTTCAGCCATTCGTGCAGTTCGACAGCGGAGATCTGTTCCATGCGGACTCCTCAGAAAACGAATTTTCCCCGCTCCGGCAGGTTGCGCAGGCGCGGGATGCTGGTCTCGAACAGATTCACGCTCTGGTAGCGTCCCTCGGCCACGCAGCTGACCAGCCGCGCCTGCATCAGCGGCGCCTCGCCGACCACCGCCAGCAGGCGGCCGCCGGCTTTCAGCTGCGCCAGCAGCGCATCGGGGATCTCCGGCACCGAGCCTGATAGAAGAATGACATCGTAGGGCGCCTGGTCCGGCCAGCCCCGGGCGCCGTCGCCCTCGATCACCGTGACATTGTCGGCGCACTCGCGCCGCAGGTTTTCCCGTGCGCGGGCAGCCAGTTCCGGTTCGATCTCGACCGTATGGACATGCTGGCTGCGCGCGCCCAGCAGGGCCGCCATGTAGCCCGAACCGGTGCCGATCTCCAGCACCTTGTCCGATTTCCGCAACCGCAGGGCCTGCAGGAGCTTCGCCTCCAGCGCCGGCGGCAGCATGGCGGCACCGTGGCCGAGCGGAATCGCCGCTTCGGCGTAAGCCAGCTTGATGAAGGCCGGCGGCACGAAATTCTCGCGCTTGATGGTCTGCAGCAAGTCGAGCACGTCCTGATCCAGCACCTCCCAGGTGCGGATCTGCTGCTCGACCATGTTGTTGCGGGCTTGTTCCAGGTTCATGCCTTGCTCCGGGAGATATATTAGCAAATTCTAATAATGCTGGCCAGTTCTGCAAACCAACTGAATTTTAACATCTATTCCATTCCACCCGGAGGCCGGCGGAAACCGGGGGCGGCGGCGTTTCATTGCTGTCCCTTGCCGGCGAAGCGGCGCCTCGCCCAAGCGGTGAGATCGTCGAGGAAGGTGTAGACCACCGGCACCACCACCAGGGTCAGCAGCGAGGAAGTGATGACGCCGCCGATCACCGCCTGGCCCATCGGCGCGCGCTGCTCGGCGCCTTCGGCGACGCCGAGCGCCAGCGGCAGCATGCCGAACACCATCGCCAGGGTCGTCATCAGGATCGGCCGCAGCCGCACATGGGCCGCCTCGAGGATGGCCGCCTGCCGCGTGCTGCCGCCGGCGCGCGCCTGGTTGGCGAAGTCCACCAGCAGGATGGCGTTCTTGGTGACCAGCCCCATCAGCAGGATGAAGCCGATGATGGAGAACAGGTTCAGCGTGCTGTGGAAGACCATCAGCGCCAGGATGACGCCGATCAGCGTCAGCGGCAGCGAGGACATGATGGCCAGCGGCTGCACGAAGCTCCTGAACTGCGAGGCGAGGATCATGTAGATGAAGACGATGGCGAGGAACAGCGCCGAGGCGGCGAAGCCGAAGGCCTCCTGCATGTCCTTGGTCGAGCCGCCCATCACCCAGCGGTAGCCCGGCTTCCATTCCATGCCGCCGAGCACCGTCTTGATGTCCTTCGACACCTCGCCGACCGAGCGCCCATAGACGTTGGCGGTCAGCTCCACCTCGCGCGTCAGGTCGCGCCGGTTGATCTGCGAGACGCCCTTCGAGTCCTTCAGCGCGGCGACCTGGCGCAGCGGCACCATGCGCGGCGTGCCGTCCGCCTGCAGCTGGCTGCTGGTCAGCATGATGCGGTCGAGGTCGGCGGCGGCGGCGCGATCGGCCGGCGACAGGCGCACGCGCACGTCGTAGTCCTCGTCGTCCGGTCCGCGCCAGGTGCCGGTGTCCTCGCCGGCCAGCAGCGGCCGCAGCGCCGCGCCGACCTGCGCCAGCGAGATGCCGAGGTCGGAGGCCAGCTCGCGCCGCATCTCGACGGCAATCGTCGGCTTGGCCGGCTTCAGGCTGCTGTCGAGGTCGACCAGGCCCAGGATCTTGCGCAGACGCGCCTGCGCCTCCTCCGACACCTTCTCCAGTTCGGCAAGATCGCTGCCCTGCAGGCTGAGCACCAGCAGCTTGGCGTTGGAGACCGGGTTCATCGTGCCGACGTTGGTCACCGCGATGCCGCCGATCCGCTGCAGCCGCTCGCGGATCGGCTTGGTCAGTTCGAGCTGGCTGCGCGTGCGCTCGTGGCGGTCGCTCAGCTTGACGTACATCGCCGCGGCGTACTTGCCGGTGTTGGCGGTGTTGATGGTCGTGTAGGTCAGCTTCACCTCGGGAAACTCGCGCAGGGCGGCGTCGACCTGGCGCACCTTGGCCTCGGTCAGCTCGAGCGAGGAGCCGACCGGCGTCTGGAAGTTGACCTGCGTCTCGGCGAAGTCCGCCTGCGGCACGAACTCGCTGCCGAGCAGCGGGATCAGGAAAAAACTGCCGACGAAGATGCCGAGCGCCGCCGCCAGCGTCTTGCCGCGGTGCGCCAGCGCCCAGGCCAGCATCTTCTGGTAGAGGTCGGAGATGCGCTGCACGAGGCGTTCGAACCAGTGCAGCAGGCGGCCGAGCGGGCCGCCCGGCAGCTTGCCGTGCACCGCCGGATCGGGCCACACCGAGGAGAGCATCGGGTCGAGCGTGAAGGAGATGAACATGGAGAGCAGCACCGCCGCCGCCACCGTGATGCCGAACTGGTGGAAGAAGCGGCCGATGATGCCGCCCATGAAGCCCACCGGCAGGAACACCGCGACGATCGACAGCGTCGTCGCCAGCACCGCCAGGCCGATCTCGCGGGTGCCCTCCAGCGCCGCCGTCTTGTGGTCGGCGCCGAGCGCGGCGTGGCGCACGATGTTCTCGCGCACGACGATGGCGTCGTCGATGAGCAGGCCGATGCACAGCGACATCGCCATCAGGGTCAGCATGTTGATGGTGAAGCCGAACGCATACAGGGCGAGGAAGGTGCCGAGGATGGCGATCGGCAAAGTCAGTCCGGTGATGACGGTGCTGCGCCAGGAGCCGAGGAAGAGGAAGACGATGGCGATGGTCAGCAGGGCGCCCTCGATCATGGTCTGCTTGGTGTTATCGACGCCGACGCGGATCGGCTTGGAGGCGTCCTTGACCGCGTCGAGACTGACGCCCGCCGGCAGTTCGCGGGCAAGCGCCGCCATGGCCTCACGGATGTTGTTCACCACCTCGATGGTGTTCTGGCCGCGCGCCTTGAGGATGTCGATGGCCAGGGTGCGCTGGCCGTTCACCAGGGCCAGGCTCTCCTGCTCCTCCTGGCCGTCCACCACCGTCGCCACCTGGTTGAGGAAGACCGGCTGGCCGCCGCGGCGAGCGACGATGATGCGGTTGAAATCGTCGACCGCCTTCAGCCGCCCCTCCAGCCGCACGATGCGCTCGCGCTCGAGCGAGCGGATGGCGCCGGTCGGCAGCTCCTGGTTCTCGCCGCGCACCGCGTTCATGACCTGGTCGACGCTGACGGCGAGCGCCTCCATCTGGGCCGGCCTGAGGTACACCAGCACCTGGCGCTTGACCCCGCCGACCAGGGTGACGGAGCCGACGCCGCGCACGTTTTCCAGGCGCCGTTTGACGAGCTGGTCGGCCAGGGTGGTGAGCTCGCGCAGCGAGCGGCCCTCGCCGCTCACCGACAGCGAGAGGATCGGCCGGTCGGCCGGGTCGAAGCGCTGGATCTTCGGCTCCTTCACTTCCTTGCGGAACTGCACCTTGACGGCCGCCACCTTGTCGCGCACGTCCTGCGCCGCCTGGTCGGCATTCACGCTCAGCTCGAACTCGACCCACACCAGCGAGCTGCCCTCGTAGGAGCGCGAGCCGACGACCTTGATGCCGTTGATGGAATTGACCGCCTCCTCGATCTTGCGCGAGACCTCGGACTCGATGGATTCCGGCGAGGCGCCCGGGTATTCGGTGGTGATCACCACCACCGGGAATTCGATGTCGGGCCACTGGTCGACCTGCAGGCGCTGGTAGGAGAACAGGCCGAGCACGACGAAGGCCAGCATCACCATCGTCGCGAAGACGGGGTTGTCGATGGAGACGCGGGTGAACCACATGGCGGCCGCGTTCCCTTATTTCGCCTGGGCCGGCGCGGCGATGCGCAGCGGCGCGCCGATCCTGAGCGGGCCGAGGTTGGTGCGCACGAGGCGCGCACCCGGCGCCAGGCCCTTGGCGATCTCGGCGCGGCCGGCGCCCTCGTTCACCAGCCCGACCGTGACGTCCTGCCGTGCCAGCCTGTCGCCGGCGACCGTGTAGACGAAGGTCGCCGCGCCGTCGGTGCGCAGCGCGGTGACCGGCACCAGCACCTCGGCGCGCTGCGTCGCCAGCACCAGGCTGCCCTTGGCGAACATGCCGGCTTTCAGGGACTGGTCCGGATTCGGGATCTCGACGTAGATGAGGATGGAACGCGTGCCCGGCTGGGTCGCCGGGTTGATGCGCACGATGGCGCCCGCAAATTCCTTCGTGCCGAAGCCCTCGACCGTGAATCGCACCTCCTGCCCGATCGCCAGATGCGGCACTTCGGCCGCCGGCACCGGCGCCTCCAGTTCCAGCCGGGTCAGGTCAACGATGGTGAACAGGCGCGTATCCACCGCCGCCTTGTCGCCACGCTGCAGCGCGCGTTCGGAAACGCTGCCGGCGATGGGCGCGCGTACCTGCGTGTCGTCGAGCGCCTTGCGCGCCAGCACGAGCTGGGCAGCCGAAGCCTGCGCCTGCCTTTCGGCGACGTCGGCATTGGTCCGGTAGTTGTCGTAGGCGGTCTCCGAGATGAATTGCTTCGCCAATAACTCCTGGTACTTGCGACGGGACTGCTCGGCGAACCTGGCCTGGGCGCGGCTGGCTTCCAGCGCCGCCGCGCGCTCGTTGAAGCGGGCGCGGTAATCGGCTTCGTCGATACGCGCCAGCAGCTGGCCGGACTTGACGGCGTCGCCCTCCTTGGCGAGCACCTCGGTCACTTCGCCGGCGACCTTGGCCTTGACCACCGCCTGCGAAACCGCGCGCAAGGCGCCGGTGACCGGCAGCAGGCGCTGGATATCGCCGGCTTCCGCCGTCGCGATGTCCTCCGCCGACAGCTCGATCGCCGCCTCGGCGGGCTTTTCCTCGGCCGGCGCCGGCGCAGCGCCTCGGCGCTGCGCCACGATGGCACCGCCGGCGAGGATCGCGACGGCGAGCAGGGCCGTCAGCCATTTCGTTTTCTTTTTCACCTGGCGCTCCCTTGCCGGTTGGGCGTATCGCTGCGCAAGCCGCGCAGCATCAGTTCGAGGTATTCGCGAAGATAAACATCGATCGGCACGGTATGGACGTCGCAGCAATCGAGCGAATGCTTCCAGATCACCCGCATCATCAGCGGGGAGAACACCAGATGCACCAGCGTGTCGGGATCGCAGGGACGAAACTCGCCGGAATCGATGCCGCGCTGCAGGACGGCCACCAGCAGCCGCTTGCCGCGATCGATGACCTCTTCGGCGTAGAAGCGGGCGATCTCGGGAAAATTGCGCGCCTCGGCAATAATCAGCTTGGGGATGCCGCCGATCGGGCCCTCGCCCACCATTTCCCACCAGCGCATGACGATGGCCTTGAAGAGCTCGCCGGCCGGGCCGGGCATGCTGGCCACCAGTTCCTCGCCTTCCGCCAGCAGGGGCAGCAGGCCCTCGCGGATCACCGCCTTGAAGAGCTCTTCCTTGCTGTCGAAATACAGGTACAGCGTGCCTTTCGACACGCCGGCCCGCGCGGCGATTTCGTCGAGGCGCGTCGCCGCGAAACCCTTCTCCACGAAGAGCTCCAGAGCGGCAGCCGTCAATTCGGAGGGACGGGCATCCTTGCGCCGTCGCCAGCGGGACGCTTTGGCGAAATCGCGCGTCATGGGCTTTCATTAAATAACTGACCGGTCGGTAATTTAATTGTTCGTCCGATTTCTGTCAATGAAAATCTCTTTGCACCGGAAGTTGGCCGACAATACGGCCTTTGCCGATGCGGGGCGGGCGCCGATGCGCGGGCCCGCTCCGGATTCTCAACCGACATGAAGCGGCCGATTCTTTCCCCTGACCTGATCGTCATCCTTGCGGGCGTGAGTGCCGCCTTGCACGTCGGCAAGCTGCCGCCGGCCATCCCGGTGCTGCGCGAGGCGCTGGACATCACTTTGCTGGAGGCGGGTTTCCTGCTGTCCCTGGTGCAGCTGGCCGGCATGTCGCTGGGGCTCGCGGTCGGGCTCTCGGCGGACAGCCTGGGCTTGCGGCGCAGCATGCTGGCCGGGCTGACGATCCTGGCGGCGGCCAGCGCCATGGGCGGCTGGGCGACCGGCGCCGCGGATCTGCTGTGGCTGCGCGCCGTCGAGGGCCTCGGGTTTCTGCTGGTCGTGCTGCCCGCGCCCAGCCTGATCCGCCAACTCGTCCCGCCCGAGCGCCTCAGTCTCAAGCTGGGCATGTGGGGCGCTTACATGCCATTCGGCACGGCAGCGGCGCTGTTCGGCGGCCCCTGGGTGATGGCCGCCTTCGGCTGGCAGGGTTGGTGGTGGAGCCTGGCCGCGCTGTCGGCGATCATGTCGGTGTGGATGGCGCTCGGCGTGCCGCCGGACGGCCGGCGGCAGGCGCTCCTGGCGCAGCCCGTCATTGGATTCTCCGAATCCGCGCAGGAGGACTGGCTTCAGCGCATGCGCCTGACGCTATCGACAGCGGGTCCCTGGCTGGTGGCACTGGCATTCGCCATGTATTCCAACCAGTGGCTGTCGGTGATCGGCTTCCTGCCATCGATCTACGCCCAGGCCGGGCTGAGCGGGCCGGCGGCAGGGGCGCTCACAGCCTTCGCCGCCGCCGTCAATGTGTTGGGCAATCTTGCCTCGGGCCGCTTGTTGCATGCCGGCATGCGACCAGCGCATCTGCTGTATGCCGGCTTCGCCGCCATGGCCCTTGGCACCTTCCTGGCATTCGGCCTGCCGGACCGTCTGCCGCCCCTGCTGCGTTATGCCGCCGTGCTGCTGTTTTCCTCGTTCGGCGGCCTGGTACCCGCCACGCTGTTTTCACTGGCCGTGCACCTGGCTCCCAACGACCGCACGATTTCCACCACCGTCGGCTGGATGCAGCAATGCCAGGCACTCGGCCAGTTCATAGGGCCGCCGCTGGTCGCCTGGGTGGCCGGCGTCGCGGGCGGTTGGCAATGGACCTGGACGGTCACCGGGACCAGCTCGATCGTCGGCATGCTGCTCGCCGCAAAAATTGCACGCTTGCGGCAAAGGTAAGGCGGCGCCTCGGCAACGGCCGCGGAGAAATCTTCGTGCTTGCAAAGCACGCGCCTTTGTTTTACTTTGATCCCGTGCTAGGGGTCCTGTTCGGCCTGGGCCGAACGGGTGAGAGAGTCCCTTTGAACCTGTACGGGTAATGCCGTCGTAGGGAAGCGTCAACCGGCTTCCTTCCATGCATTCCCCGCCCCCGGAAGGAGACACCATGAACGCCAAGGAACAATTCGTCGCCGCGTCCGCCCATGTGGACGCGGCGGCCGTCAAGCCGCTGCCGCAGTCGCGCAAGGTCTACGTCACCGGCAGCCGCCCCGACCTCCGCGTGCCGATGCGCGAGATCAGCCAGTCCGACACGCCGACCGCCATGGGCGGCGAGCAGAACCCCTCGATCTGTGTCTACGACTGCTCGGGCCCCTACACCGACCCGGCGGCGGAGATCGATATCCGCAAGGGCCTGCCCGCCCTGCGCCAGCGCTGGATCGAGGAGCGCAACGACAGCGAGGAACTGCCGCAGCTCTCCTCCGCCTACGGCCGCAGCCGCGAGGCCGACCCGGCGCTCGCCGCCATGCGCTTCGACCTGAAGCGCAAGCCGCGCCGCGCCAAGGCGGGGATGAATGTCTCGCAGATGCACTACGCCCGCCGCGGCATCGTCACGCCGGAAATGGAGTTCATCGCAATCAGGGAAAACCAGAAGCGCGAGGGCCTCTCCGAACTGCTGCTGCGCCAGCACCCGGGCGAGACTTTCGGCGCCGCCATCCCGAAAATCATCACGCCGGAATTCGTCCGCGACGAAGTGGCGCGCGGCCGCGCCGTGATCCCCGCCAACATCAACCACCCGGAAGCCGAGCCGATGATCATCGGCCGCAACTTCCTGGTGAAGATCAACGCCAACATCGGCAACTCGGCGCTCGGCTCCAGCATCCAGGAGGAAGTCGAGAAGATGACCTGGGCCATCCGCTGGGGCGGCGACACGGTGATGGATCTGTCCACCGGCAAGAACATCCACGAGACGCGCGAGTGGATCGTGCGCAACTCCCCGGTGCCGATCGGCACGGTGCCGATCTACCAGGCGCTGGAGAAGGTGGACGGCAAGGCGGAAGAGCTGACCTGGGAGATCTTCCGCGACACGCTGGTCGAGCAGGCCGAGCAGGGCGTCGACTACTTCACCATCCACGCCGGCGTGCTGCTGCGCTACATCCCGATGACGGCCAAGCGCATGACCGGCATCGTCTCGCGCGGCGGCTCCATCCTCGCCAAGTGGTGCCTCGCCCACCACAAGGAGAACTTCCTCTATACGCACTTCGAGGAGATCTGCGAGATCATGAAGGCCTACGACGTCAGCTTCAGCCTCGGCGACGGCCTGCGCCCCGGCTCGGTGCACGACGCCAACGACGAGGCGCAGCTGGGCGAGCTGGCGACCCTGGGCGAGCTCACCGACATCGCCTGGAAGCACGAGGTGCAAACCATCATCGAGGGCCCCGGCCACGTGCCCATGCACCTCATCAAGGAGAACATGGAGCTGCAGTTGAAGCACTGCAAGGAGGCGCCCTTCTACACCCTCGGCCCGCTGGTCACCGACATCGCGCCCGGCTACGACCACATCACCAGCGCCATCGGCGCGGCGATGATCGGCTGGTTCGGCACGGCGATGCTCTGCTACGTCACGCCGAAGGAGCACCTCGGCCTGCCCGACAAGGACGACGTCAAGGACGGCATCATCGCCTACAAGATCGCCGCCCACGCCGCCGACCTCGCCAAGGGCCATCCCGGCGCGCAGATCCGCGACAACGCGCTGTCGAAGGCGCGCTTCGAGTTCCGCTGGGACGACCAGTTCAACCTCGGCCTCGACCCGGACAAGGCGCGCGAGTTTCACGACGAGACGCTGCCGCAGGAAGGCGCCAAGCTCGCCCACTTCTGCTCGATGTGCGGCCCGCACTTCTGCTCGATGAAGATCACCCAGGACGTGCGCGACTTCGCCGCCGCGCAGGGCGTCTCCGAGGAGGAGGCCCTGAAGAAGGGCATGGAGCAGAAGGCGGTGGAGTTCGTGCAGGCCGGCGCCGAGGTTTACCGCAAGGCCTGATGCGACGACCATGATCCGTCGCCTTGCCGCCCTTGGCCTGCTGCTTTTCGCCCTGAACGCGCAGGGGCGGGGCAGCCTCTTCAAATGGGTCGACGAGAAGGGCGTCGTGCATTACTCGGACACGCCGCCCGCCGGGAAGGCCGGTGAAAAGTTCAAGGCCAGGCCGCAGCCGCCCCTCGACAGCGCGCAGACACCGCAGCGCGGCCGCAGCTGGCAGGAACAGCTGCAGGACTCGAACGAGCACCGCTTCCAGGAAGAGAAGCGGCAACAGGAAGAACAGCAAAGGACCCGGCAAGCCGCGGAGAAATGCCAGCGCGCACGCTATGCCCTCGATTCGCTGAAACGCGAAACGCCCCTCTACCGGGTCAACAAGGACGGCGAGCGCACGTACATGGAAGACGAGGAGCGTCAGCGGCTGGCAGCAGACTGGCAGAAGCAGGCGGATGCCAATTGCAGGTGACCTGCTCCACATGAACGACATCGGGATCGCTTGAGAGGAGACACGCCATGAGATCGATCATCTTCGCCCTGGGACTCGCCCTGCCGCTCGCGGCCCAGGCGGTCAACTTCACCATCGAGAGCCCGGACGTCAAGCCGGCCCGGACCATTCCGGAGGTGCATGTCTTCAACGGCTTCGGCTGCGTCGGCGCCAACCTGTCGCCGGCCCTGTCCTGGAGGCACCCGCCGAAAGGCACCCGGAGCTTCGCCGTGACGGCCTACGACCCGGATGCGCCGACCGGCAGCGGCTGGTGGCACTGGGTGGTGTTCAACCTGCCCGCCGAGACGCGCGAGCTGGCGGCTGGCGCCGGCGATCCGGCCGCCGACAAGATGCCTGCCGGCGCCGTGCAAAGCCGCACCGATTTCGGCAAGTCGGGCTGGGGTGGTCCCTGCCCGCCGCAGGGCGACAGGCCGCACCGCTACGTGATCACGGTGCACGCCCTCAAGGTCGACAAGATCGAGCTGGACGAGAATGCCCCGGCGGCGATGGTCGGCTTCATGATCAACGCCAACCGCCTGGCCAAGGCCAGCATCACCGCCTTCTACGGCCGCAAGTAGCGCTGGCGGCGGATCGCCCCGCGTCGCGGCGATCCGGTAAAATGACGGCGTCCTTGTTCCCGGAGTTCGCCATGGCCGCTCGCACCGCGTCCGTCATCGTCGTTGCCCTTGCGGCGTCACCCCTGATCGCCCTCGCCCAGGCCAAGCCCCCGGTCGCCCAGTTCTGGGCCGACGTCGCCACCCACAGCCTGTCGATTCCCGGCATGGGCGACATGGACGAAGGCGGCATGGGCATGTTCGGCGGCTTCTTCGGCGGCACCAAGAACGCCGGCGGCGCGCCGGGCAAATGGCTCGACACCGCGCTGCACACGCGCAACAAGCCGTCGGGCACCCTCGGCAGCCACGCCATCCCGCCGGCGCTGAACATGGGCAGCGCCCTGCCGCTGGTGCCGGTGCAGGTCGAGCGCGACCGCGGGAGCGAACCCGGCGAGATGGAAAAACCGAAGGGCCGACTGCTGTTCTACTGGGGCTGCAGCGAGGCGGTGCGGCCGGGCCAGCCGCGCGTGGTGGATTTCGCCAATGCCTCGCCCGACGAATACGCGAAATTCATGACCGGCCGCTTCGCGCCGGATCGCGGCGCCAAGGCCGTGGCCGGCCGCTCGGTGTGGCCGAACGAGCAGGACAGGAAGCGCGTGCCGGCGAATGCTTCGATGAGCGGCGACCACGCCGTTTCCGGGGAGGGCGTGCCGGCCGGCCTGAAGTTCGCCATCGGCGCCGGACACGATTTCATGCCGAAGATCAGCATGTCGGCGCAGGGCGACCCCAAGGGCCCGGTCAATGTCGGCTGGGGCGACGTGCACAACGCCCGCGCCTATTTCCTCACGGCGATGGGCGCCAAGGGCGAGCAGGAAATGGTCATCTGGAGTTCCAGCGAGCAGCCCGATCCGGGCTGGGGCCTGATGGATTACCTGCCGCCGGCGCAGATCGAGCGGCTGCTCAAGGAGAAGGTCATCCTGCCGACCAGCGTGCAGCGCTGCGCGATTCCTTCGGGCATCTTCGCCGGCGTCGACGGCGCGATGGTGCGCATGATCGCCTACGGGCCGGAACTGAACCTGGCGCATCCGCCGCGGCCCGCCAACCCGAAGGCGCCGTGGAATCCGGAGTGGGCAGTGCGCGTGCGGGTCAAGTCAACCGGCATGACCATGCTCGGCATGGGCGACGAGGGCGGCCGCGGGGCGTCGCGCACGCAGTCCGGCCAAGAGAAGGAGGAGGCCGGCGGGCTGCCCAGCCCCGGCAACCTCCTGCGCGGCATCTTCGGCCGCTGAGAAGCTAGAAAACGATCACCTGGCGCACCGCCTCGCTCGCGGCGAGGCGGTCGAGGCCGGCATTGATCTCGTCCAGCGAAATCCGCGAGGTAATCAGCTTGCCGGCCGGCTAATCCGGATGCTTCACCGGCCGCGCGCGGATGCCGCGCCGTTCATGCGAAAAGTATAGCCAGTGGGCGAGGATGGCGAAGCTGCTCAAGAAATAAGCAAAACGGCGAATTGAAGGCGCACGCCTCCCCCAGCACACGGGAGAGGAAGGGGCGGGGGCTGCCGCGGATTAGAATCTGGAACCTAAATCATGCATGCCTCGTCATGTGCCTGAGTCACCGCTGCCTTGCAGTTGCGCAGCCATGATGCCGGCGGTTCTGGCGCGAATAATCATTTTTTCAACGTTTGGAGTTGTGTGGATTTCAACGAGTTCAACCTCGGGATGCAAGTTGGCAAAGACCCTGAAAATTTCGTCGGCAAATGCTTGTCCGATCTCATCGACCCCAGTGAAGTCGAGTAGCACTGTCCTGAAACCTTCGAATCTGGCAACAAGACGTTTGGCTTGGGAGCGCGACACCAGGTTCTCATGCCCGATTCTGGCGAGCCGGACCGGCACGACTGTCTTGTCGAAACCAAAGTTGTCGCCAGTTGTGTATTCATCGAAGACTTCTCGCGCCGTACGTTGGCTATTGATGGGAATGGCCATGTATACAAGCGTTCCGGTCGCCGGGCGGTCGATTTCAAGCAGCCAGTCATGTTTGTCCCGGACGTCGTGGTCGTAATGCAAACCGTTGGCCTCGATCTGGAACTGATCGAACATGCGAGACGTAAAGAAAATACCCTCCCCGGAATGATTCACGGGGTCGGTCGTGAATTTGCCTTTTGATAGCTCCAGAATGGCAAGTCGACGATCGGGCAAGCTCATGGCTTGTGCAATCTTCTCGAAAATCCCGATGCCATCGTCAAGAACTGCAATGACCAAATTGCCTTCATAGAGTCTCATCAAGGCGGTGACGAATTTGCCGCCAGAATGATCGTTGGCATTATTCACCATTTCAGTAAACCCATGATGGGCTATGCCAAGTACGTTTAGGGGCAGATCAAACCACGGTCTGAACTTGTGTTCCCAAACAATATGCTCATCAACCCCTGGTAGTGAAAATGTTTCGGCTATCTCCCGATTCCGCCCAAGGTGATAATTTGGGCGAGTCCCACCCGAAGAATCCAACCACCCGTCATTGACGAGCTTCTTGAGAGCGTTAGCCGCCGTTACTCGAGATACCCCAAATTGCGCAGCCAATCGGCTTGAAAGATGCGGGCTATTCCCCGCCAGGATCTCTCGGGTAACCCAACGCTTGGCATCCTGGACAGTCAGCTTTGCTTTCATCAATGATTAATTGAAAAGATGAACGGCTTGATTGTAAAGTATTTAGAAGACAATTGTAAAGATATGGTCGGAAATCAGAAAGCCGGTATCGATCTGAGTGACCGCTTAAAGGTAAGCGCTCAATAAACCCCGTCTTTCGCTGAGTGCTCAAGGAGTAGCGAAGGCCCCCCGGCGGATCTGCCGTCGTTCCGTTCTTTGCCCTAGAAAACGATCACCTGGCGCACCGCCTCGCCCGCGGCGAGGCGGTCGAAGCCGGCATTGATGTCGTCGAGGGAAAGCCGCGAGGTGATCAGCTTGTCCACTGGCAGCTTGCCGGCGTGATAGAGCGCGATGTAGTGCGGGATGTCGCGCGCCGGCACGGCCGAGCCGAGGTAGCTGCCCTTCAGGGTGCGCTCCTCAGCCACCAGGTTTACCGCCTGCAGATTGAAGCGGTGGTCGGGGTGCGGCAGGCTGCAGGTGACGGTGGTACCGCCGCGCCGCGTGATTTTGTAGGCCATTTCCAGCGCATCCACCGAACTCGCCGCCTCGATGGCGTACTCGACGCCACCGTGCGTCGCCGCCCTCACCTGCGCGACAAGATCCGGATCGTCGGCGTTGAAGGCATGCGTCGCGCCGAGCGCGTAGGCGCGCTCGAGCTTGTCGTCGAGCCGGTCGATGGCGACGATCTGGCGCGCGCCGGCGGCATGCGCGCCGAGCAGCGCGGCCAGTCCGACGCCGCCCAGTCCGACGATGGCCACCGTGGCGCCCAGCGGGATGCGCGCCGAATTGATGACGGCGCCGACGCCGGTCAGCACGGCGCAGCCGAACACCGCGGCGACGTCCGCCGGCAGCTCCGGATCGACCTTCACCAGCGTGCCGCGCGAGACGACGGCGTACTCGGCGAAGCAGGAGACGCCGACCTGGTGGTTGAGCAGCGAACCGTCGGCGCGATGCACGCGGCGCCCGCCGCCGAGCAGCGTGCCGGCGCCGTTGGCCGCGGCGCCCGGCTCGCACAGGGCGGGGCGGCCTTCCATGCAGGGCACGCAATGGCCGCAGCTCGGCACGAACACCAATGCCACGGCATCGCCGCGCTGCAGATCGGCGACGCCCGGCCCGCATTCCTCGACGATGCCGGCCGCCTCGTGGCCGAGCACCATCGGCATGACGCGCGGCCGGTCGCCGTTGATGATGGAGAGATCGGAGTGGCACAGCCCGGCGGCGGTGATCTTCACCAGCACCTCGCCCGGGCCCGGGGAATCCAGCTCGATGGTCTCGATGGCGACGGGGCGCGTCTGCGCGTAGGGGCCGGGGCGGCCCATCTCGTCGAGGATGGCGGCGCGGATTTTCATTGACACCTCCGAAAAAAACCATTCACCACAGAGGCACAGAGACACAGAGAAAACACAAGCGTCTTTCTATAAATCCCTCTGTGTCTCTGTGGTTAGTGGTTCTCTAAGCGATTCCGCCGAAGCATAGGTACTTTATTTCCAGATAGTCCTCGATGCCGTACTTCGAGCCCTCGCGGCCGATGCCGGACTGCTTGATGCCGCCGAAGGGCGCCACTTCGTTGGAGAAATTGCCGGTGTTCACGCCGACCATGCCGTATTCCAGCGCCTCGCCGACGCGGAAGCAGCGGGCGACATCGCGACTGAAGAAGTAGGCGGCGAGGCCGAACTCGGTATCGTTGGCCATGGCGATCGCCTCCGCTTCCGTCCTGAAGCGGAACAGCGGCGCCACCGGGCCGAAGGTTTCCTCGCGCGCGCACAGCATCTGCGGCGTGACGTCGGCGATCACCGTCGGCTCGTAGAAGGTGCCGCCGCGGGCGTGGCGGCGGCCGCCGGTGAGCACGCGCGCGCCTCTGGCCAGCGCGTCGGCGACGTGGGCCTCGACCTTGGCCAGCGCCTGCGCGTCGATGAGCGGGCCCTGCACCACGCCGGCCTCGGTGCCGGCGCCGACCGGCATGGCCTTCACCTTTTCCGCCAGCCGCGCGGCGAAGGCCTCGTAGATGCCGTCCTGCACCAGCAAGCGGTTGGCGCAGACGCAGGTCTGGCCGGTGTTGCGGTACTTCGAGGCGAGCGCACCCTCCACCGCGGCGTCGAGGTCGGCGTCGTCGAAGACGATGAAGGGCGCGTTGCCGCCGAGCTCGAGGGAGACCTTCTTGAGGGTCGGCGCGCACTGCGCCATGAGCAGCCGGCCGACCTCGGTCGAGCCGGTGAAGGAGAGTTTGCGCACGGTCGGGTTGCCGGTCAGCTCGGCGCCGATTTTCGGCGCGGAGGCGGCGCTGCCGGTGACGACGTTGATGACGCCGGCCGGGAAGCCGGCGCGGTTGGCCAGTTCGGCCAGCGCCAGCGCGGTGAGCGGCGTTTGCTCGGCCGGCTTCACCACCACCGTGCAACCGGCGGCCAGCGCCGGCGCGACCTTGCGCGTGATCATCGCCGCCGGGAAATTCCACGGCGTGATGGCGGCGCAGACGCCGATGGGCTGCTTGACGACGATGAAGCGCTTGTCGGCCTGGGTCGCGGCGAGGGTGTCGCCGCAGACGCGCTTGGCCTCCTCGGCGAACCACTCGAGGAAGCTCGCCGCGTAGGTCACCTCGCCGCGCGCCTCGGCGAGCGGCTTGCCCTGCTCGGAGGTCATCAGCAGGGCGAGGTCCTCGGCGTGCGCCAGCATCAGCTCGTGCCACTTGCGCAGGACGGCGGCGCGCTCCTTGCCGGTGAGGGCGCGCCAGGCCGGCCAGGCGGCGTCGGCGGCGGCGATGGCGCGGCGCGTTTCCGCCGCGCCCATGTCGGGCACGCTGGCGAGATGCGCGCCGCCGGCGGGATTGCGGACGTCGAAGGCGGCGCCGCTGTCGGCGCCGCACCAGGCGCCGCCGATCAGCGCCTGGGTGCGGAAGAGGGCAAGCTCGTTGAGTTTCATGGATGTGCGCTCCGGAACACCTGCCGCCGGCAAGGTCTTTCGCCCGGCAGCGGGGTGTATAGTTTGCGTTTAAGTATCGATGATTGTACTCGCCAATGAATGACCACGCCGCGCCGCGCACCGCCACCCTGATGCTGATCTGCGGCAGTATCGTCGTCTCGCTGTCGCTCGGCATCCGCCACACCTTCGGCCTGTTCCTGCAGCCGATGACGCAGGACCTGTCGTGGAGCCGCGAGGCCTTCTCCTTCGCCATCGCCCTGCAGAACCTGATGTGGGGCGCCGGCGGGCCGGTCACCGGCTGGCTGGCCGACCGTTTCGGCGCCGGCAAGGTGGTGTTCGCCGGCGGTATCCTCTACGCCGCCGGCGTCGGCCTGATGGCGTATTCCACCACGCCCTTCATGTTCACCCTCTCGGCCGGCGTGCTGGTCGGCCTGGGACTCGCCGCCACCACCTTCTCGGTGATCTACGGCGCCGTCGGCCGCGCCGTCGCGCCGGAGAAGCGCGCCGCCTCGCTCGCCCTCGTCGGCGCCGCCGGCTCCTTCGGCCAGTTCCTGCTGGTGCCGACCGGGCAGACCCTGATCACCGGCATGGGCTGGTTCGCCGCCCTGACGGGACTGACTTTGGCCGCCACGCTGATGGTGCCGCTGGCCCTCGGCACGGCGGAGCGCGCGGCGCACCCAGGCAGCGCCACTGCCATCGCGCAGTCCGCCGGCGAAGCGCTGCGCGAGGCCTTCGGCGAGCGCGCCTTCTGGCTGCTTACGCTCGGCTATTTCGTCTGCGGCTTCCAGGTGGTGTTCATCGGCGCCCACCTGCCCTCCTACGTCATCGACAAGGGCCTCACCGCCAACACCGGCATGCTGGCGCTGGCCCTGATCGGCCTGTTCAACATCTTCGGCACCTACGGCTTCGGCCTCGCCGGCGGGCGCTGGAGCAAGAAGAAGCTGCTCGCCGCGATCTACCTCGCGCGCAGCGCCGTCATCATCCTCTTCCTGCTGGCGCCGCTGTCGCACACTTCAGTAGCCATCTTCGCCGCGGCGATGGGCCTGCTCTGGCTCGGCACGGTGCCGCTCACCAACGGCCTCGTCGCGCAGATCTTCGGCGTGAAGTATCTCGCCATGCTCTCCGGCTTCGTCTTCTTCAGCCACCAGCTCGGCAGCTTCCTCGGCGTCTGGCTCGGTGGCCTCGTCTTCGACAAGACCGGCGCCTACGACATCGTCTGGATGATCGCCATCGCGCTCGGCGTGCTGGCCGCGCTGGTGAACCTGCCGGTGGACGAGCGCCCGCTGGCGCGACTCTCCGCCCAGCCCGCGCGATGAAGGCAACACGCATCGCCCTCATCATCGCCGCCGTGGCGCTCGCCTCCTTCGCCGCCGGCTGGGCCTTCAAGGGCTACCTGAAGCCCGAGGCGGTCATCGATTACGTCAACCAGAAGTTCTTCTGCAACTGACAGGCGGACATTCGCCTTGCCGCGCCGTGCCGCAGAGACTGACTTTTGCCGAGCGGCGTGCGCCGGGTGGCAGAAAACGGTGACGGGACAAGATGGACAAAGTGCAATGATTGCACTAGACTCCAAGCATGCCCCGCATCGAGTCGTTCGCCGCCTGCGAAATCAGGATCAACTTCAACGACCATATGCCGCCGTATTTTCATGTGCTGGACAAGCGCGGGCGCGAATGGCTGGTGCGCATCGACAACGGTGTTGTGCTGGAAGGTCCGCGGGACCTGCGCGCGATCCGCGCCGCGCTCGAATGGGCGGCGCAAGAAGAGAACGCGAAGCTGCTGATGCAGCGATTTTTGGAGTATCGACGATGAGCAATCGGCGTGATCATTTCAGGGTGAAGTCGCTCAAGGCGCTGGCCGATGCGCGCCTGCGGCTCGCCTTCCGCGACGGCCTCACGGTCGAGGTCGACCTGAAGCCCTGGATCAAGGCGAGCAAGTCCCTGCGCCCGCTCGCCGAACCGGCGCTATTCGCCACGGCGCGGCTGGGCGGCGGCGGACGCGTGGTCGAGTTCGGCGACGGCGCCATCGATCTGGCCACCGACAATCTGCGCAACCTCGCCACCGAACAGGCGGGCGGTATCGGCCATGAGCGTCTATGGAACTGGATGCATGCCAACGAGCTGACCGTGGCCCAGGCCGCCGAGGCGCTCGGCCTCAGCCCGCGCATGCTCATCTATTACCGCAACGGGGAAAAGCCCATTCCGCGCCATGTCTGGCTGGCGTGCGTGGGCTGGGAAACGCTGAACAAGCACGGCGTGGCCGCGTAAACAGGTGTGCTGCGGAACGCCATCCATCCGGATTGATAACTGACAGCTGAACATGATCCCGAAGCTCTTCCAGGGCCGCATGAGCGTACCCGTCATCGCCGCGCCGATGTTCCTCGTCTCCGGCCCGCACCTCGTCATCGAGACCTGCAAGGCCGGCATCGCCGGCACCTTCCCGACGCTCAACGCGCGGCCGATCGAGGTGCTCGACGAATGGCTGACGCAGATCAACGCCGAGCTGGGCGCGGCGATGGCGGCGAATCCGCAGGCGCCCGTCGCGCCCTACGGCGTGAACCTCATCCTGCACCACTCCAACACGCGCCTGGCGCAGGACTTCGCGCTGGTGGTCAAGCACAAGGTGCCCTTCGTCATCACCAGCCTGGGGCACCCCGGCGAGGTGGTGAAGGCGGTGCATGCCTACGGCGGCGTGGTGTTCAGCGACGTCATCCACGCCTACCACGCGCGGAAGGCCATCGACGCCGGGGTGGACGGCATCGTCTGCGTGGCGGCGGGCGCCGGCGGCCATGCCGGCACGCAGAGCCCCTTCTCGCTGGTGCGCGAGATCCGCGAGTTCTGGGACGGCGCGCTGGTGCTCGGCGGGGCGATCTCCGACGGCGCCTCGGTGCGCGCAGCGGAAGTCATGGGCGCCGACTTCGCCTACATGGGCACGCGCTTCATCGCCACGCGGGAATCGATGGCCACCGACGACTACAAGCGGATGCTCCTCGACAGCACCGTGAAGGACATCGTCTACACGCCCGCCGTCTCCGGCACCCACGCCAACTTCCTCTGGCCGAGCCTGGAGCAGGCCGGCTACACGAAGGAGATGCTCGGCCGGCCCGAGGCGCGGGAGGATTTCAGCTCGGGGGGGAAGGCCTGGCGCGACACCTGGAGCGCCGGCCACGGCGTGTCGACCATCCACGACGTGCCGGCGACGGCCGAGCTGGTGGCGCGCCTGGCGGCCGAATACCGCGCCGCCTGCGCCCTGCCGGCCAGCCCCGCGCTCGGCTAGAAACGCGTCTTCGAGAGGTCCTGCGAGATTTCCAGCGGCTTCGCCGGCTCGCGCGCGCCAAAGAGCAGGCGGCGAATGCCGCCGGCGACGGCGAGCCAGAGCGGCACCGCCGCCATCACATAGTAGGCGGCGATCGCCGGCCACATGGCGTGGTCGGCCGATTGCGCCATGGTGCCGCGAACGTACCAGGCGCAGGCGGCGGCAAGCGCGACGGCGAGCGCGACGGCCGCGACATTGAAAGCGCGCACCGGCCCCGGCGCGGGCCGCGGCGGTGTCAGGCGCCAGAACACCCACACCGCCAGCAGCAGCAGCGGGATCATCAGGGAGAGGGCGAAGAGCATCAGCGTTGTTCGCAGAGAAAGAGATCGATGGCGCGCTCGGCGATCTGCTCGATGTTCGAGCCGCCGCCGGGCCGGTACCACTGCACCACCCAGTTCAGCGCGCCGAAGAGCAGCAGCCGCGCCACCTTGCCGTCGTCGGCGATGCGGCCCGCCTTCTTCAGCTCACGCAGCACAGGTTGCCACACCGCCTCGTAGCGGTCCTTGACGGCGATCACCTCGGCGCGCGATTCCTCCGACAGGGCGCGCCACTCGTAGAGCAGCACCGGAAACTCGGTATGGTCCTCGAGGATGATGCGCAGGTGGCTCTGCACCAGGGCGCGGAACTTCTCTTCCGGGTCCTTCAGCCCGGCCACCGCCGCCTGCTGCGCCTCGAGCGCCGCCGTCAGGCCCTCGATCATCACCGCCTTGAGCATGTCCTGCTTGCTCTTGAAGTGGTAGAAGGGGCTGCCCGAGCGCATGCCGACGGCGTCGGCGATGTCGCGGATGGTGGTGGCATCGAAGCCCTTGTCGACGAACAGCCGGCCGGCGGCGCGGATCAGCTCGGCGCGGCGGTTGCCTTCGTCGGCGGCCGCCGCCTTGCGCGCAGCCGGTTTTTTCTCAGAACGCGCCATGCTTCCCTTCCCCTTTTCCGAAGCGTGCGGCGCCTTGCAGCCACTCGCCGCTTTCCAGTGTTTTCAGTCCGTGCGTGAATTCGTTCGCCATCGCTTGCATCGGCGACAGTCCCCATTGCTCAAGGCTGGAGAGCCGGTCGTTGCGCAGGCAGGTCTGCGGATGCTTCGCCAATTCCGCCGCCAGCGCCTCGGCCGCCGCGCGCGCCGTGCCGTCGGCGACGACGCGGTTGGCCAGTCCCATCGCCAGCGCCTCCTCCGCGCCGACCGGGCGGCCGGTGAGGATCAGGTCCATCGCGCGCGACTGGCCGATCAGCCGCGGCAGCCGCAGCGTGCCGCCGTCGATGAGCGGCACGCCGAAGCGGCGGCAGAACACGCCGAAGGTCGCGCTTTGCTCGGCCACGCGCAGGTCGCACCAGCAGGCCAGCTCCAGCCCGCCGGCGACGCAGTAGCCGGAAACCGCGGCGATCACCGGCTTCGACAGTTGCAGGCGCGTCGGCCCCATCGGCCCGTCGCCCTCGGGCGAGAGCGCGTTGCGCCGCGCCTCCTCCGAAAACGCGCCGAGGTCGGCGCCGGCGCAAAAATGCCCGCCCGCGCCCCACAGCACGGCGACGTCGGATTCGGCATCGGCCTCGAAGGCGCGGAAGGCCGCGGCGAGCGCCGTGGCCGTCGGCCGGTCGACGGCATTGCGCTTTTCCGGACGGTCGAGGATCACCGTGGTGACGCGGCCGTTCTTCTCTACTCGAACACTCATGTCTCGATTTCCATGCGCAGCAGTGCGGCGGCGGCGCATTTTCCCAGATTGTCGCTGCGCAGGGAACGCGCGGCGCCGCCGGAGAGGGCGCTGTTGAGGACGATCTTCAGCGCCAGCAGATTGTCGAGCGGATACAGCTCGACCGGCCCCGAGGCCATGCCGGCGAAGTGGCGGGCGATCCGCTCCAGCGTCACCTCGCGCTTCAGCACGACATAGGTCGCCGCGTCCGGCGCAAAGAGGCCGAGGTCGCAGCGGTCGCCCTTGTCGCCGCTGCGGGCGTGGGCGATGTCGACGAGGCGAACCTTGCTCATAGCGCCGTCTCCTGGAGACTGACTTTTATCTCGGGTTCAATCAAATCCCGCCGCACCAGCGTCGGCCACAGGCCGAGCAGCTGCCGTGCCGGCTCGATGCCGGAGAAGCCGCTCGCCGTCGGCGGGCCGGACAGCGCCAGCCAGGGGAACTGGCGCGGGAAGGCCTCGGCCAGGCGCCGGTCCTTCGCCCGCACCGACATCTTCAGGTACACCTCGTTGAGCGCCTCGATGCACGAATCGTCGGCGAGATCGCCGAGCAACGAGTTGTAGCCGAGGAACTCGGTATGGATCTCGTCGTAGGCGAGCTTCGCCTCGGCGAGCTGCTTGCGCACGATGGCCTCGGTGGCGCGCGCCTTCTTCATGGCGCCAGGCCAGCAGTAGCCGATGGTGGCGGTGCCGGCCCAGCCGTCGTCGTAACCGGCGACGATCTTCAGCTTGTCCGGGCGCGGCCGGCCCGTGGCGCCGGAAACGCGCACGCGATCGCCGCCGAGGTCGTCGAGCTTCAGCGTGCCCATGTCGAGCACGACGTCGGGCGAGTAGTAGGCATGCGGGTTGTGCACTTCGTAGAGCAGCTGCTGGCGCACGGTGTCGAAGTCCACCCGGCCGCCAGTGCCCGGCGCCTTGGTGATAATCGCCGTGCCGTCGGGACTGACTTCCGCGATCGGGTAGCCGATGTGGCCGAGGTCGGGCACCGACGCCCAACCGTTTTCCAGATACGAATTGAAGTTGCCGCCGCTGCCCTGGCCGGAGCATTCCAGCAGGTGACCGACGGTGAGGCCTGCCGCGAGACGGTTCCAGTCGTCCGCCGCCCAGCCGAACTCGTGGATCAAGGGCGCCAGGAACAACGCGGCGTCGGCGACGCGGCCGGTCAGCACGATGTCGGCGCCGGCCTCCAGCGCCCGCACCAGCGGCTGCGCGCCGAGGTAGGCGTTGGCGAAGAGCATCCGCTCGCGCACGCTGTCGATGGCGGCACCGCTGTCGAGATGGTCGAGCGGCTCGCCGGCCGCGCGCAGCACGTCGATGCGATCGAGCACGGCGTCGCCGGTGACGGTGGCGATCTTCGCCTTCCAGCCGCGTTTATTGAATTCCGCGACGAGTGCGTCGCGCGCACCCTCGGGGTTGAGGCCGCCGGCATTCAGCAGGAACTTCACGCCGCGCGGCTGCGCCAGCGGCCACAGCGCCGTCAGCATCGGCAACAGGTCGCGCGTGTAGCCGGCCGCCGGGTCCTTCATGCGGTCCTTCTGCAGGATCGCCAGGGTCAGCTCGGCCAGGTGGTCGGAGCCGATGTACTGCACCCCGCCGCGCGCGATGCTGGCGGCGACCGGTTTCCACGAGTCGCCATAGAAGCCGAGGCCGGCGCCGACGCGGACGGTCTTCATCGGGCTTACTGCTCCGGCCAGGCGCGCTTGAGGATGGATTCGAAATCGCTATTCTTCGGCAGCGTGCCGAAGGCGTAGCCCCAGTCGCCGGCCAGGCGCGTCGCGCAGAACGCCTGCGCCACGTAGTCCGGCGCGAAGCGCAGCAGCAGGGCACCCTGCAGCGCCAGCGCCAGGTCCTGCACGAGGCGGCGCGCGCGATTCTCCATAGCGTCGGCATCCTGCAGCTCGTCCTTGAGCCAGGACACCCAGCGGTCGAACACCGCGCTCCTGCCGAAGGCCGGCTCGATCTCGGCCATGAGGAACTCGACGCTGCGCGGGTGCTTCGCCATGGCGCGCAGCACGTCGAGGCACATGACGTTGCCCGAGCCCTCCCAAATGGAGTTCAAGGGGCTCTGCCGGAACAGGCGCGGCATCGGGCCTTCCTCGACGTAACCGTTGCCGCCGTGCACCTCCATCGCCTCGGCGACCAGCGTCGGGCAGCGCTTGCAGATCCAGTATTTGGCGAGCGGCGTGAGGATGCGGCGCAGCTGGCTCTCAGACTCGTCTTCCTGCGCATCGAAGGCGCGCGCCAGGCGCAGCGACAGCGCGGTGGCGGCCTCGACCTCCAGCGCCATGTCGGCCAGCACGTTCATCATCAGCGGCTGATTGCGCAGCAGTTTGCCGAAGGCGGCACGCAGCGAAGTGTGGTGCATCGCCTGCGACAGCGCGGCGCGCATGATGCCCGTCGAGCCGATGGCGCAATCGAGGCGGGTGTACACGCCCATCTCCAGCACCGTCGGGATGCCGCGCCCCTCCTCGCCGACCAGCCAGCCGGTCGAGCCCCAGAACTCGGCCTCGGTGCCGGCGTTGGAGCGGTCGCCCATCTTGTCCTTGAAGCGCTGGATGCGGATCTCGTTGAGGCGCCCGTCCGGCGTCCAGCGCGGCACGAAGAAACAGGAGAGGCCCTTCGGCGACTGCGCCGTGACGAGGAAGGCGTCGCACATCGGCGCGGACAAGAACCACTTGTGGCCGACGATGCGCCAGGAACCGTCGCCGAGCGGCTCGGCGCGCGTGGTGTTGGCGCGCACGTCGGAACCGCCCTGCTTCTCGGTCAGGCCCATGCCGATCAGCACGCCCTTCTTCTGCGCGGCGGGAATGAAGCGCCGGTCGTACTCGCGCGACAGCAGCAGCGGCATCCAGTCGCGGGCGATCTCCGGCACGTGCTTGAGCACCGGCACCGCGCCGTAGGTCATGGTGGTCGGGCAGAGCGAGCCGTCCTCGATCTCGGCGAACATGATGTAGGCCGCGGCGCGGGCAACGTGGGCGCCCTTCTTCGGCTCGGCCCACGGCCCGGTGTCGCAGCCGTTGCGCTTCAGCCAGCCGAGGCACTCGTGCCAGGAGGGATGGAACTCCACCTCGTCGCGGCGGTTGCCGTAGCGGTCGAACAGTCTGAGCTGCGGCGGGTTCACGTTGGCGAGCCGGCCGTGCTCGATCCACTCGGCGCTGCCGACCTCGGCGCCGCGCGCCATCAGCCAGTCGTGCGCCCAGCCGGCGCCCTCGCGCACGGCGGCCTCCTGCAGCGGCAGGTTGCGGGTGTAGGCGTTGTAGTTTTCCAGCGCACGGGCCTGGTTGATGACTTCGTGGGTCGCCATCAGCGGCGGGTGTTTGGCGTCCATAAAAGGCCTCCGGAATGGCACAAAGCAATTGCTTGCTTGACAGAGTTTTTGCACTTTACTACCCTTCACGGCTCATCGCAACCGGAGAGCCCCATGTTCGAGCGAACCCTGTTCACAGAGGAACACACGCTGTTTCGCGACGCCGCAAAGCGCTTCATGGAGACCGAGGTGCAGCCGCACCGCGAGCGCTGGGAGGAGCAGGGCTATGTCGACCGCGAGGTGTGGCTGAAGGCCGGCGCCGCCGGCTTCCTCTGCCCCTCGATGCCCGAGCAGTACGGCGGCGCCGGCGCCGACAAGCTGTACAGCACTGTGCTGATCGAGGAACAGTACCGCATCGGCGACTCCGGCCTCGGCTTCAGCCTGCACTCCGAGATCGTCGCCCCCTACCTGCTGCACTACGGCAGCGAGCACATCAAGCAGACCTACCTGCCGAAGATGGCCAGCGGCGAGATGATCGGCGCCATCGCCATGACCGAGCCGGCCGCCGGCTCCGACCTGCAGGGCATCAAGACCACCGCCGTGAAGCAGGGCGACCACTGGGTGCTGAACGGCTCGAAGACCTTCATCACCAACGGCTGGCACGCCGACCTCGTCATCGTCGTCGCCAAGACCGATGCGGCGAAGGGCTACAAGGGCATCAGCCTGTTCGTCGTCGACACCTCGATGCCCGGCTTCTCGAAAGGCAAGCGCCTGAAGAAGATCGGCATGAAGGCGCAGGACACGGCGGAGCTGTTCTTCGACAATGTCAAGGTGCCGGCCGCCAACCTGCTCGGCGACGAGGGCGCCGGCTTCGTGTACCTGATGCAGGAGCTGCCCTGGGAGCGCATGCAGATCGCCCTCGGCGCCGTGGCGGCGGCCGAGGCGGCGCTGGCGTGGACCGTCGCCTATTGCCACGAGCGCAAGGCCTTCGGCAAGGAGGTGATGGACTTCCAGCACACGCGCTTCACGCTGGCCGAGGCGAAGACCGAGATCCAGATCGCGCGCGTCTTCGTCGACCGCTGCATGGAACTGCTCCTGCAGGACAAGCTCGACGCCGTCGACGCCTCGATGGCGAAGTACTGGACCACCGACCTGCAGTGCAAGGTGATCGACGCCTGCCTGCAGCTGCACGGCGGCTACGGCTACATGTGGGAATACCCCATCGCGCGCGCCTACGCCGACGCCCGCGTGCAGCGCATCTACGGCGGCACCAACGAAATCATGAAAGAAATCATCAGCAGGACGCTATAGGAAACCCCGACACCATGACCGAAGCCTACATCTATGATGCCGTGCGCACGCCGCGCGGCAAGGGCCGCAAGGACGGCGCGCTGCACGGCGTGACGCCGATCGAGCTGGCCGCCACCGCGCTGCGCGCCGTGCGCGACCGCAACCATCTCGACACTTCCCTGGTGGACGACGTCGTCCTCGGCTGCGTCGAGCCGGTCGCCGAGCAGGGCGCCGACATCGCCCGCGTCGCCGCGCTCTACGCCGACTACGCGCAGACCGCTTCCGGCGTCACCGTCAGCCGCTTCTGCGCCTCGGGGCTGGAAGCCTGCAACCAGGCGGCGGCGCAGATCATGTCCGGCCAGTCCGATCTCGTCGTCGGCGGCGGCGTCGAGTCGATGTCGCGCGTGCCGATGTTCTCCTCGGGCGGCGCCTGGCCGACCGACCCGCAGGTGGCGGCGAAGACCTACTTCGTGCCGCAGGGCATCTCCGCCGACACCATCGCCACCAAGTGGGGCTACTCGCGCCGCGAACTCGACGCCTATGCCGTCGAGTCGCAGCGCCGCGCCAAGCAGGCCTGGGACGAGGGCCGCTTCAAGAAATCCATCGTGCCGGTGAAGGACGTAAACGGCCTGACCCTCCTCGACCGCGACGAGTACATGCGCCCGGAGACCACGCTCGAGTCGCTAGGACAGCTGAAGCCGGCCTTCGCCGAGCAGGGCGAGCAGTACGGCTTCGATTCGGTGATCCTGCAGCGCTACCCGGAGCTCGAGCGCATCGAGCACGTGCACCATGCCGGCAACAGCTCGGGCATCGTCGACGGTGCGGCGGCGATCCTCTTCGGCACCAAGGAGATGGGGCAGAAGCTCGGCCTCAAGCCGCGCGCCCGCATCCGCGCCTTCGCCTCGACCGGTTCCGAGCCCTCGATCATGCTGACCGGCCCGGCGCCCGCCACCGAGAAGGCGCTCAAGCGCGCCGGCATGTCGGTGAAGGACATCGACCTCTACGAACTCAACGAAGCCTTCGCCGCGGTGGTGGTGCACTACATGCGGCAACTCGGCATCGCGCACGACCGGATGAACGTGAACGGCGGCGCCATCGCCCTGGGCCATCCGCTCGGCGCCACCGGCGCCATGATCCTCGGCACGCTGCTCGACGAGCTCGAGCGGCGCAACCTCGCCACCGGGCTGGCCACGCTGTGCGTCGGCGCCGGCATGGGCACGGCAACCATCATCGAACGCATCTGAGACAACAATGATCAACTACAACGTCGATTCCGAAGGCATCGCCACCCTCGAGTGGGACCTGCCGGGCCGCTCGCAGAACGTCTTGAACGAAGAAACCATGGCGGCCTTCGCCGCGTGCGTGCAGAAGGCGCTGGCCGATCCTGCCGTGAAGGGCCTCCTCGTCGCCTCGGCCAAGGCCGACTTCATCGCCGGCGGCGACCTCGAGATGCTGCTCAAGGCCGGCGACGCGCAGGCCATGAGCGACAACCTGAAGGGTTGGCACAAGCTGATGCGTGCGCTGGAGACGGCCGGCAAGCCGGTGGCGGCGGCGTTGAACGGCACCACCCTCGGCGGCGGCCTGGAGGTCGCGCTCGCCTGCCACTACCGCGTCGCTTCAGACAATCCGAAGGCGCGCTTCGGCTTTCCCGAGGTCACGCTGGGCCTGCTGCCGGGCGCCGGCGGCACGCAGCGCGCGCCGCGCCTGATGGGCATCCAGCCGGCGCTGCTGTTCCTCACCGAAGGCAAGCGCATCAAGGCGCAGGATGCGCAGAAGCAGGGGCTCATCCATGCCGTCGTGTCCGCAGGAAAGGAACGCGAGGCGGCGCGCGCCTGGCTGCTCGACGCCGCGGCCAAGGGCGGCAAGACCCTGCAGCCCTGGGACCAGAAGGGCTTCAGGATTCCCGGCGGCGGCGTCATGACGCCCGCCGGCATGCAGACCTTCATGGCCGGCAACGCCATGCTGCGCGAGAAGACGCAGGGCAACTACCCGGCGCCGAAGCACATCCTCTCCTGCGTCTTCGAGGGCCTGCAGACCGACATCGACACCGGGCTGGCCATCGAGACGCGCTACTTCGTGAACCTGGTGACGGGCCCGGTGGCGAAGAACATGATTCGCAGCCTGTTCTTCTTCATGCAGGACGCCAACAAGCTGGCGCGCCGGCCGAAGGACGTGCCGGTGCAGAAGTTCACGAAGATCGGCATGCTCGGCGCCGGCATGATGGGCGCCGGCATCGCCCATGCCGCGGCGACCGCCGGCCTCGAGGTGGTGCTGCTCGACAGCACGCAGGAGAACGCCGAGAAGGGCAAGGTCTACTCGGCGAAACTGCTGGAGAAGCGCGTCGCCAAAAGTCAGTTGCCGCAGGACGGCGCCGCGGCCGTGCTGGCGCGCATCAAGCCCACCGCCGACTATCGTGATCTCGCCGGCTGCGAGCTGGTGGTCGAGGCGGTGTTCGAGGACCGCGCCCTCAAGGCCGACGTGACGAAGAAGACCGAAGCGGTGATCGGCAAGGACGCCCTCTTCGCCTCCAACACGTCCACCCTGCCGATCACCGGGCTGGCCGAGGCGAGCGCGCGGCCGGCGAATTTCATCGGCCTGCATTTCTTCTCGCCCGCCGACAAGATGCCGCTGGTGGAAATCATCATGGGCAAGCAAACTTCGCAGCAGACGCTGGCCCGCTCGATGGACTTCGTGCGCGCCATCGGCAAGACGCCGATCGTGGTGAACGACGCGCGCGGCTTCTACACCAGCCGCGTCTTCGGCACCTACCTGTCTGAGGGCATGGCCCTGCTGCAGGAAGGCGTCGCCCCGGCGCTGATCGACAACGCCGGCCGCCTTGCCGGCATGCCGGTCGGCCCGCTGGCGCTGGCCGACGAGGTTTCCATCGAGCTGGTGCACAAGATCGCCAGCCAGACGAAGAAGGATCTCGGCGACCAATACGTGTCGCGCGCCGCCGACCAGGTCGCCGCGCTGATGGTGGACAAGCTCGGCCGCCTCGGCAAGAAGGGCGGCCACGGCTTCTACGAATATCCGGCCGACGCGAGGAAGCATCTGTGGCCGGGCCTCGCCGAGCATTTCCCGGTGAAGGCCGAGCAACCCGGACTCGAAGCCGTGGTCGAGCGCCTGATGCTGATCCAGTCGATCGAGACCGTGCGCTGCATGGAGGAAGGCGTGCTCACCTCGCCGGCCGACGCCGACGTCGGCGCCATCCTCGGCTGGGGCTACCCGCCCTTCCGCGGCGGGCCGATCGGGCAAATCCACACCTTGGGCGTGGCCAATTTCGTCACCGCCTGCGACCGCCTGGCGGAACAATGCGGCGAGCGTTTCCGCCCCACCGACGGCCTGCGCAAAAAAGCGGCCGAGGGTGCACAATTCTTTCCGGTTTAGGCCATAATCAGCAAGAATCAAAAAAACGAAAGGCCGTTTTGCATAGCGGAACAGCCTGATCGATCGCAGTCGGAGGAGAGGGCTTGCTGCAATTCCTGCAACTCGTCGCGAGCGGCATCGCGCAAGGCTGCATCTACGGCCTGATCGCGCTGGGCTTCGTGCTCATCTACAAGGCCACCGAGACCATCAACTTCGCCCAGGGCGACCTGATGATGCTCGGCGGCTTTCTCGGCCTCACCGGCACGACGGCGATGGGCCTGCCCTTCTGGGCCGCCTTCTTCGCCGCCCTCGTCGTCATGCTGTTCTTCGGCATGGCGCTCGAGCGTGCCGTGCTGCGCCCCCTGCTCGGCCAGCCGGCCTTCACCGTGGTGATGGTCACCATCGGCGTCGGCTACCTCGCGCGCGGCCTCGTCACCATGATTCCCGAGTGGGGCACCGACACCCACGCCCTGCCGGTACCCTACAAGGACCAGATCGTCAGCCTCGGCGGCAATGGCGCGGACGGCGGCCTGATCATGTCGATGGAGCACGTCGTCGTCATCGTCGTCACGGCTGCGCTCATCCTCGCGCTGTATCTGCTCTTCAAGCACACCAAGATCGGCATCGCCATGCAGGCCACCTCGCAGAACCAGCTGGCGGCCTTCTACATGGGCATCCCGGTGCGCCGCATCAACATGCTGGTGTGGGGCATCTCCGCCGCCGTCTCCGCCTGCGCGGGGCTGCTGCTGGCGCCGATCACCTTCGTGCACGCCAACATGGGCTTCATCGGCCTGAAGGCCTTCCCGGCGGCGGTGGTCGGCGGCTTCGGCAGCATTCCCGGCGCCCTGGTCGGCGGCCTCATCATCGGCGTCGTCGAGACGCTGTCCGGCTTCTACCTGCCGGAAGGCTTCAAGGACATCGCCGCCTACCTCGTCGTGCTGGTCATGCTCGCCGTGAAGCCGAACGGCCTCTTCGGCGAGAACCTGCGGAAAAAAGTCTGATGAGATTTTTATTCAAGACCGACTACCGGCAGGACATCCGCCTGTTCAAGCACGGCGGCCAGGTGTTCTGGTATGCCGCGCTGCTGCTCGCGCTCGCGGTGGCGCCCTGGCTGCTGCCCGACTACTGGGTCTCGCAGCTGGTCTTCATCTGCATCTATGCCATCGCCAGCATCGGCCTGACGGTGCTGGTCGGCTTCACCGGCCAGGTCTCGCTCGGCCACGCTGCCTTCCTCGCCATGGGCGCGTACACCGAGGCCTATCTGCAGAGCCACGGCTGGCCCTTCGCCCTGTCGCTCGCCTTCTCGGCGCTGGTATCCGGCGCAACCGGCATCATCGTCGGCCTGCCGGCGCTGCGCGTGAAGGGCATGTACCTCGCCATCGCCACCATGGCCTTCGGCTTCATCGTCGAGGAAGGCATGGCGCGCGCCGAGGGATTCACCGGCGGCAACGCCGGCAGGATGCTCGGCCCGCTGGAGGTCTTCGGCCTGCCCATCGACAGCGACCAGCGCTTCTACTACCTGGCGCTGTTCATCCTGATCCTGGTCGTGCTCGGCGTCATGAACCTGCTGCGCAGCCCGACCGGACGCGCCTTCGTCGCCATCCGCGATTCGGAGATCTCGGCGCAGAGCATGGGCATCAACCTGGCGCGCTACAAGACCACCGCCTTCGCGCTGTCGGCGGCCATCGCCGGCATCGCCGGTGCGCTCTACGCGCACAAGCTGCGCTACCTGTCGCCCGACCAGTTCACCTTTTTGCAGTCGATCGAGCTGCTGATGATCCTGGTCATCGGCGGCGTCGGCTCCATCTACGGCGCCATCTTCGGCGCCGCCTTCTGGATCGTCGTGCAGCAGCTGATCGTGCTGGCCAAGGACTGGCTGCCGCCGGCGATCGGCCAGCAGACCGGCCTGCAGCCGACGGTGTTCGGCCTGATCCTGATCGCCTTCGTGCTGTTCGAGCCGATGGGCCTGTACGGACGCTGGCTGAAGATCCGCACCTTCTTCCAGCTCTTCCCCTTCTACCGCAAGGGCATGTTCCGGCGGCAGAAGAGCTACATGAAATCGGAGCGGATGAAGTGACGGCCTTTCCCCCGACCCCTTTCCCGCGGAAAGGGGTGACAACGGTTCAGCCGCTGCGCGGCTTCCGGGCGTTGACTTGCGCCCTCCTTGGGGCGGCCCGGCGGAGGGCACGGTGAAGCCCCTACTCACGGCCAATAATCTCTCCGTCCAGTTCGGCGGCCTGAAGGCTGTCAACAACGTTTCCTTCGAGGTTTGGCCCAACGAGGTGTTCTCGCTGATCGGCCCCAACGGCGCCGGCAAGACCACCATCTTCAACCTCATCAGCGGGCTGTACCGGCCGACCGCCGGCTTCGTCACCTTCGAGGGCGAGAAGATCTCGCACCTCGCGCCCTACGAGATCGCGCGGCTGGGCATCGCCCGCACCTTCCAGAACATCGAGCTGTTCGAGCACGCCACCGTGCTGCAGAACCTGCTCGTCGGCCGCCACTGCCATCGCCACACCGGCTGGTGGCAGGACCTGCTGTTCACGCCCCTGGTGCGCCGGACCGAGCTGCAGTTTCGCCGCGCCGTCGAGGAAGTCATCGAGTTCCTCGAGCTGCAGCACTATCGCGACAGCATGGTGGCCGGCCTGCCCTACGGCGTGCGCAAGGTGGTCGAGCTCGGCCGCGCGCTGGCCATGCGGCCGAAGCTGCTGCTACTCGACGAGCCCTCCTCCGGCCTCAACGTCGAGGAGACCGAGGACATGGGCTTCTGGATCGAGGACATCAAGCACGACCTCGGCATCACCGTCATCATGGTCGAGCACGACATGGGCCTGGTGTCGCGCGTCTCCGACCGCGTCTTCGCGCTCAACCAGGGCGAGGAACTGGCCGTCGGCACCGCCGCCGAGGTGCAGTCGCACCCCGCCGTGATCGAGGCCTACCTGGGCGGCGCCGAGGATGACGGCCCGCCCCCCGGCCCCCGCCCCGGGGGCGGGGGTGACGGCAGTTCGCCGCCTGAAGGCGGCTCCATGCCTCATGCCGCCGGAGGCAAGCATGTCTGACGTCATCCTCCAGCTCAACAACGTCGAGTCGTCCTACGGCCCGGTGAAGGCCATCCGCGGCGTCTCGCTCAAGGTGAGCCAGGGCAGCATCGTCACCGTGCTCGGCGCCAACGGCGCCGGCAAGTCGACGATCCTCAAGACCATCTCCGGCATCATCGATCCGCAGAAGGGCAGCGTGATCTACCGCGGCGAGCCGATCCAGAAGAAGGACCCGGCCTGGATCGTGCGCGAGGGCATCGCCCACGTGCCCGAGGGCCGCGAGATCTTCCCGCTGCTGACGGTGCGCGAGAACCTGCTGATGGGCGCCTACACGCGCGCGCTCGGCGAGCGCGCCGCCGTCGAGCAGGAGATCGAGCAGGTGTACGGCTACTTCCCGATCCTCAAAGAGCGGGCGAACCAGCCGGCCGGCCAGCTCTCCGGCGGCCAGCAGCAGATGCTCGCCATCAGCCGCGCCCTGCTGGCCAAGCCGACGATCATGCTGCTCGACGAGCCGAGCCTCGGCCTGTCGCCGAAGCTGACCCACGAAATCTTCGAGATCATCAAACGCATCAACGGCGAGCGCGGCGTCACCATCCTGGTGGTGGAACAGAACGCCCGCGTCGCGCTGAAATACGCCGACTACGGCTACGTGCTCGAGGTCGGCCGCATCGTCATGGAGGACCCCTGCGCCGTGCTGCGCGAGAAGGAGGACGTCAAGGAGTTCTACCTCGGCATCAAGGACACCGGCGTGCGCGGCACGCGCCGCTGGAAGAAGAAGAAGACCTGGCGATGAAAATGGAGCGGAGCGAACCAGCGTCACCCCCTTCCTGCGGAAGGGGGCCGGGGGGAAGGTAACTATGTGGTGGACAACCGACAGCAAGCATCACTGGTCGACCCGGGAAATCGTCGTCCCCGGCGACACCATCCCGCGCCTGTTCCGGAACGCCGTCGAGCAACGCGCCGACCGGGTCATCTTCCGCCAGAAGTCATTCGGCCTGTGGCAGACGCTGACCTGGCGCGAACTGGCCGACATCGTGCGCGAGATCGGCATGGGCCTCGCAGAGCTCGGCTTCGCGCCGGGCGAGACGGTCTCCATCCTCGGCAACACGCGCCAGGAATGGCTGTTCTGCGACCTCGCCGCCCTCTGCGCCGGCGGCGTCAGCTCCGGCATCTACCCGACCGACTCGGCGACGCAGGTGCAGTACCTGACGGAGGATTCGCGCTCGGTCTACCTCTTCGTCGAGGACGAGGAGCAGCTCGACAAGGCGCTGCAGGCGCGCGAGACCCTGCCGCTGCTGCGCAAGATCGTTGTCTGGGACATGTCGGGCCTGCGCAGCCTCGACGATCCCGACGTGATCAGCCTCGAGCGCCTGCGCGAACTCGGCCGCGAACGCATCGCCCGCCTCGGCGCCGGCGCGGCGGAGGCCGAATGGCAGGCGCGCCTCGACAGCCGCCGGCCGGAAGACCTCGCCATCCTCATCTACACCTCCGGCACCACCGGCAAGCCGAAGGGCGCGATGCTCTCGCACCACAACGTGGTCTACTCGATCCGCGGCTTCAACCTGATCATCGCGCAGGACGAAGCCGACGAGCACATGTGCTTCCTGCCGCTGTGCCATGTCGCCGAGCGCATGGCCGGCGCCTATTTCTCGCTGTACACCGGCGCCGTGCTGAATTTCGTCGAGAACCCGGAAACCATCCCGGAGAACGTGCGCGAGATCCAGCCCACCGTGTTCCTCGCCGTGCCGCGCATCTGGGAGAAGTTCTATTCCGGCGTGACGATCGGGCTGGCCGAAGCGACCGGGTTGCAGAAGCTGGCCTACAAATGGGCCATCGGCCTCGGCCTGAAGATGGTCGCCCGCTACGAAGCCGGCCAGCCCGTCGGCGCCGGCCTGCGCGCCCTGCACCGGCTCGCCCGCTTCCTGGTGCTCGACAACGTGCGCAAGATGATCGGCATCCACCGCTGCCGCTTCCTCATCACCGGCGCGGCGCCGATCTCGCCCGACCTGGTGCGCTGGTACATGGCGCTCGGCATCCCCATGCTGGAGGTGTGGGGCATGACCGAAACCGGCGGCGGCGCCACCTGCACCCCCGCCTCGAGGATCAAGCCCGGCATGATCGGGGTGGCCAACGCCTACTGCGAGGTGAAGCTGGCGCCCGACAGCGGGGAACTGCTGGTGCGCGGCGAGAACATCTTCATGGGCTACCTCAACCAGCCGGAAAAGACCGCCGAAACCATCGATGCCGAGGGCTGGCTGCACAGCGGCGACGTCGGCACGCTGGATGCCGACGGTTTCTTCAAGATCTCCGACCGCCTCAAGGACATCATCATCACCGCCGGCGGCAAGAACATCACCCCGTCGGAGATCGAGAACCAGCTGAAGTTCTCGCCCTACATCACCGATGCGGTGGTGGTCGGCGACAAGCGGCCGTACCTGGTCTGCCTGATCATGATCGACCAGGAAAACGTCGAGAAATTCGCCCAGGATCACGACATCCCCTTCTCCAACTACACCAGCCTGTGCCGCGCCCCCGAAGTGCAGCGCCTGATCGAGGGCGAACTGGCGCGGGTCAACAAGGAATTCGCCCGGGTCGAGCAGGTCAAGAAATTCCGCCTGATAGAACAGAAACTTACGGCCGAGGACGAAGAGCTGACGCCGACCATGAAGCTGAAACGCAAGTTCGTGAACCAAAAGTACGCAGACCTTATAGAATCCATGTACCGTTCCTGACGACAACCTGAGGAGAGGAGACTTGAACATGAAGAACATCATCGGCAAGGTGGCCATCCTGGCCGCCGCCACCACCCTGGCCTGGTCCGCCCAGGCCCAGCAGCTGGGCGTCACCAAGGACCAGATCGTCGTCGGCTCGCTGCAGGACCTGTCCGGCCCGCTGGCCGGCTTCAGCAAGCCGGCCAAGAACGGCATGCAGATGCGCGTCGACGAGATCAATGCCAGCGGCGGGGTCAACGGGCGCAAGATCAAGCTCATCGTCGAGGACAGCGGCTACGATCCGAAGAAGGGCCTGCTCGCCGCGCAGAAGCTGGTGCAGCAGGACAAGATCTTCGCCATGATCGGCAGCATCGGCACGGCGGTCGCCATGGCATCCATGCCGATCCTGTTCGAGAAGAACATCCCGCACCTCTTTCCGCTCACCGGCGCGCGCGAGATGTACGAGCCGCTGCACAAGCTGAAGTTCTCCTTCGCCGCGCCCTACTACGACCAGATCCGCATCGGCGTGAAATGGATGGCCAAGGAGCACGGCTCCAAGAAATTCTGCATCATCTACCAGGACGACGAGTACGGCCTGGAGGTGCTGCGCGGCGCCGAGGACGGCCTCAAGGACATCGGCATGACGCTGGCGGAGAAGACCACCTTCAAGCGCGCCGCCACCGACTTCTCCGCCCAGGTGGCGAAGATGAAGGGCGCCGGCTGCGACACGGTGGTGATGGGCACCATCATCCGCGAGGCCATCGGCACCATCGCCACGGCGCGCAAGATGGGCTGGAACCCGCAGTTCCTCGGCTGTTCGGCCTCCTACACCGACCTCATCCACAAGCTCGGCGGCCCGGCCATGAACGGCTTCTTCGCCATGCACCAGGTCGGCGTGCCGTATCCGGACGATGCCTCGAAGAACGTGCGCGACTGGGCGGCCGCCTACAAGGCCCAGTTCAAGGAGGATCCGGGCCTGTTCTCGGCCTACGGCTACGTCATCGCGGACCTTTTCTACCAGACCGCCAAGCGCGCCGGCCCGAACCTGACCACCGACAGCTTCGTCAAGGCGCTGGAGAGCGGTCCCTTCCCGCGCGACATGTTCGGCAGCCCGGAGTACCGCTTCACCGCGACGCAGCATCTGGGCAACCAGAAGTCGCGCGCCAGCCAGATCCAGAACGGCAAGTGGGTGGCGGTCACCGACTACCTGACCAACTGACTTCCTTCCGCCGCAAGAGCAAGGGGCGCCGCGGCGCCCCTTGCTTTTTGCCCTCGTCCGGGGCATGGTTTTCGGCAATCGATCCAGGCGCATAATGTCGCCGTTCGAACAGACCCTTCCCGAGCGGAGCGGCGCCGGCCGATGACACGACGCGAACACGACAGCCTGGGCAGCGTCGAGGTGCCCGAGGAACGCCTGTGGGGCGCACAGACGCAGCGCGCATTCGAAAATTTCCGCATCTCAGGCGAGCGCATGCCGGAGGAACTCATCCTCGCCCTCGCCGAGGTAAAGCGCGCCTGCGCCAGAGTGAATGCCGACCTCGGCCGCCTGCCCGCCGAGGTGGCGCAGGCCATCGCGGCGGCCGCCGACGAGGTGCTGGCCGGCCGCCACGGCGCGGAATTCCCGCTCGCCGTCTGGCAGTCCGGCTCGGGCACGCAGACCAACATGAACATGAACGAGGTGCTGGCGCACCTGGCGGCGCGCCAGCTCGGCGCCGGCCGCCTCGTTCATCCCAACGACGAGGTCAACCTCGGCCAGTCCTCCAACGACGTCATCCCGACCGCCATGCACGTCGCCGCCGCGCTCGGCCTCGGCCGGCGCCTGCTGCCGGCGCTGCAGCAGCTGCGCGGCGCGCTCGCCGACAAGGCCGCCGCCTTCGCCGGCATCGTCAAGACCGGCCGCACCCACCTGCAGGACGCCGTGCCGCTGACGCTGGGCCAGGAGTTCTCCGGCTACGTCGCTCAGCTCGACCTGGCCGAGGAAGCGATCTGCGCCGGCCGCCCGGCGCTGGTGCAGCTGGCCATCGGCGGCACCGCCGTCGGCACCGGCCTCAACACCCATCCCGAATTCGGCGCCCGCGTCGCGGCGGCGCTCGCCGCGCGCCTCGGCGTCGGCTTCGCCAGCGCCGGCAACAAGTTCGCCGCGCTCGCCGCGCACGACGCCCTGGTGGCGGCGCACGGCGCGCTGAAGACGCTCGCCGTCGCGCTGATGAAGATCGCCAACGACATCCGCTGGCTCGCCTCCGGACCGCACACCGGCCTCGGCGAACTCACCCTGCCGGCCAACGAGCCGGGCAGTTCCATCATGCCCGGCAAGGTCAACCCGACCCAGTGCGAAGCCCTCTACATGGTCGGCTGCCAGGTGCTCGGCAACGACGTCGCCATCGGCTTCGGCGGCGCCTCGGGCAGCCTCGAGCTCAACACCTGCAAGCCGCTCATCGCCCACAACTTCCTGCAGAGCCTGCGCCTGCTCGCCGATGCCATGACGAGCTTCGCCGCGCACTGCGTCGTCGGCATCGAAGCGCGCCGCGAGCGCATCGCCGCGGGGCTGGAGCAGGGCCTCATGCTGGCCACCGCGCTGACGCCGCACATCGGCTACGAGAAGTCGGCCGAGATCGCCCAGCTCGCCTATCGCAAGAATTGCACGCTGAAGCAGGCCGCGCTCGAGCTGGGCCACGCGAAGGCGGAAGACCTCGACCGCTGGCTGCGGCCGGAGCGCATGCTCGGCGGCGACGCCGTCAAATAAGCCGCGGCAGGCGGCTCCTTCCTCCTCGCGTTGAAAGCGGCGACGTTACATGCCGTAACAATTCCGCACCCCGCCGCAAACTTCCGCTTACAAAGCCGGCGTCAAATGGACGGCGTCTTTCAACCACACAGGAGCACACCATGAACGCCACATCCCGCAACCGGCTCGCCGTCAGCCTCCTTTCCGCCGGCCTTGCCCTCGCCGCAGCGATGCCAGCCACGGCCGCGCCCGTCTCCGGCCCCGGTCCCGGCCGGCACGCCATGACGCCCGAGATGCAGGAACGCCTGCAGGCGCGCCTGCAGGCCCGCATCGACCAGATGGCCAACCGTCTCGAGATCAAGGCTTCGCAGCAGGACGCCTGGCAGGCCTACGCGAAAGTGCTGAAGGAGCAGTTCGACCCGGCCGCGATGCAGGCGCCGCCGAAGGATGCCGACGCCGCCGCCCTGGCTCGGCATCGCGCCGACGCCGCCGCGCTGAGGGCGAACAAGCTCGCCGCCCTCGCCGACGCTACCGCCAAGTTGCAGAGCGCGCTCACGCCGGAGCAGGCCAAGACCCTCGCCGAACTGACACGCCATCCCATGGGCCAGCACCGCGGCGGCGCCCGGGGCGAGCAGGGCCCGCGCGGCCCGATGGGCGGCATGGGCGGCATGCGCTGATCCGGCGCGGCATTTTCCGCCGACGCGGGCGAAGGAAAAAGTCAGTCGCGGCGGCACGGCGGCTTCTACATCGTCGCCACCGGCATCGGGATTTCCCGCCCGACGCCGTCACCACCGGCACCTCCAATCAGGCGCGCGCCATCGGCGAATGCCGGGCAGCCAGCGGCGCCGTGCATCAGATGGTCGCGGAAAGCTGGCAGGCAACGGGGCGGGCGCCTTTCATCCCGCCAGCGCCGCCTCCAGCATCTCGAGGAAGGCGCGGGTTTTCGCCGGCATCAGGCGGCGGCCGGGGAACACCGCCCAGGCGGTGACGGGCGGCAGCCGCCAATCGGGCAGGACGCGGCGCAACTCGCCGCGCTGCACGCCCGGCGCCGCGAAGCAGTCGGGCACGGCGGCGATGCCGGCGCCGGCGCGCGCCAGATGGATCAGCATCTCCGGCGAGTTGGCCGCGATGCGTCCTGGCGGTGCGCCCGACCAGCGCTCGGCACCGCTTTGCAAAATCCACTGCGCCGCCTCGCCGCCGCGTCCGAGCAGGTGCAGCGCCTGGTGCAGGGCCAAATCGTCCGGCACGGCCGGGTCGCCGCGGTCGGCCAGGTAGGCCGGCGCGGCGTACAGACCGCCCGGCAGCGCGGCGATGCGCCGCGCCGCCAGCAGCGCGTCGTCGGGCAACTCGCCCATGCGCAGGGCGAGATCGAAATTCTCCCCGAGCAGATCCACGCGCCGCGGCGACAGGTCGAGCTCCAGCGACACCGCAGGATGCAGCGCGACGAAGGCCGCCAGCATGTCGGTCAGCAGCAGCGTGGCGAAATCGCTTGGCATCGACACGCGCAGGCGGCCGCCCGGCTGCGCCTGGCGGTACTCGCTCAGCGCCCTGACGGCCTCCACCTCGGCCGCCACCTGGCGCGCGTGCTCGAGCAGCTGCTGGCCGAATTCGGTCAGCGTCAGGCGGCGCGTGGTGCGCAGCAGCAGGCGCTCGCCGAGCTGCTCCTCGAGCTGGCCGATGCGTCGCGAAACGGTGGACTTCGGCAGGCCGAGCCGTTCGGCGGCGCGGCTGAAGCTGCCCGCCTCCACCACTTTGGCGAAAATCAGCAGGTCGTTGGCCTGATATTGTTCCATATATGGAACGATGTTATCAGTATTAAGGGATTCTCTGCCGTTTTCGATAACAATAAACTGTCTCCAAGCCTTCAACCAGCCCAAGGAGCCCAAATGAACATCCTGCAAGTCAATGCCAGCGTCCGCCGCGAAGACGCCAATTCGACCCGTGTCGCCAACGCCATCGTCGCCCGCCTGCGGGCGGCCGCGCCGGCGGCCCGGCTGACCCTGCGCGACCTCGGTGCCACGTCCCATCCGGTGCTGGACGAGGCCGCGCTCGCCGCGCTGTTCACCCCGGCCGCGCAGCGCAGCACCGAGCAGGCGGCGCGCGTCGCCCTCGACGACGCGCTGATCGCCGAGGTGCAGGCCGCCGACGCCATCGTGCTCGGCGTGCCGATGTACAACTTCGGCGTGCCGGTGCAGCTGAAGAACTGGATCGACGCCATCGCCCGCAACGGCGTCACCTTCCGCTACACCGAGAGCGGCGCCGAAGGCCTGCTCAAGGGCCAGCGCGTCTATGTCGCGCTGGCGCGCGGCGGCCGCTACCGCGGCAGCGAGACCGACAGCCAGGTGCCCTACCTGAAGACCGTGCTCGGCTTCCTCGGCCTCATCGACGTGCATTTTGTCTACGCCGAGGGCCTCAACATGGGGCCGGAGGCCACCCGCCAGGGCTTCGCCGAGGCCGAGGCGGACATCGCCGCGATCTTTGCCTGAGCCACAACAACCGCGCGCAGCCGCGCGCCCGACACAGGAGACGAACATGGAAACCGACCTCATCGCCCGCAGCGAAACCGTCGCGCGCTCGCGCAGCGTCGAGCGCCTGGTGGCCGGCAAGGAAACCTCGGACGGCGCCGGCGTCAGGCTGACGCGCGTGCTGACGCAGGACCTGCAGCAGCGCCTCGACCCCTACCTGATGCTCGATGCCTTCGGCAGCGACAACCCCGACGACTACATCGCCGGCTTCCCCGACCATCCGCACCGCGGCTTCGAGACGGTGACCTACATGATCGCCGGCCGCATGCGCCACCGCGACAGCGCCGGCCACGAGGGCCTGCTCGAGAACGGCGGCGTGCAGTGGATGACCGCCGGCCGCGGCGTCATCCATTCCGAGATCCCGCAGCAGGAAGAAGGCGTGATGGAAGGCTTCCAGCTCTGGCTCAACCTGCCCGCGCGCGACAAGATGAGCGCACCCTGGTACCGCGACTTCGCCGCCCATGACCTGCCGCGCTTCACCACCGAGGCCGGCGTGGCGACGACGGTGATCGCCGGCGAGAGCCACGGCGTCGCGGGCGCCGTGGCGCGGGAGGCCACCGCGCCGCTCTACCTCGACCTGCACCTGCCCGCCGGCGCGCGCTTCGCCCAGCCGCTGCCGGCCGCGCACAACGCCTTCGTCTACGTCTATCGCGGCGCGGTCGCCATCGCCGGCGAGACCGTGCCGGCGCAGCGCATGGCCCTCCTCGCCAACGCCGCGGCGGCAGACGGCGTGGTGATCGAGGCGGAAACGGACGCGCGCGCGCTGCTCATCGCCGGTCGCCCGCTCGGCGAGCCGATCGCGCAATACGGCCCCTTCGTCATGAACACCAAGCAGGAGATCTACCAGGCGGTAAACGACTACCGCGAAGGGCGCCTGGCCTGAGCGCCGGCACGCGGCGAAAAAGTCAGTCCCCGCGACACGGCGCCTTGCCTATACTGTAGGCCATGAACAGGCAAGGCGCCGCCATGGCCCGCTCCCTCATTGCCCTCTCGGCCTGCGCGCTGGTGCTGGCCGGCTGCGCGGCGCCGCAGCCGCTGCCGATCCAACTGGTCGACCCGGCCGCGAAGGCGCATCGCGGCACGCTGTTCCCCGACGGGCAGCGCATCGAGGTGGCGGTCGACGGGCTGAAGTACGGCGGCTTCTACATCGTCGCCACCGGCATCGGAATTTCCCGTCCCATGATGGTCGGGCCGTACTTCGCCCCCGACACCGTCACCACCTACACCTCCAACCAGGCGCGCGCCCACCTTGCCGCCGAGGGCGGCCCGCCGCTCAGCTGCGAATTCCTCTTCGACGGCCCGCGCGCCGTCGGCGAATGCCGCACGCCCGCCGGCGCGGTGTACCAGTTCGTGGCCGAAGGGAAGTAGGCCGGCGCCGGGCCGAAGCGGCCAAGATTGATTTACTCAGTTTATTGAGTAAAATTACTCACCATGCCGAGCAAAAAGAAAACTCCCTTCCTGCGCCCGCAGTCCGCCGTGCTGGCGGCGCGGCTCGCCGAACGCCGCCGCTTCATCCAGGTGGTGGCGGGGCCGCGCCAGGTGGGCAAATCCACGCTGGTACAGCAGGTGACCGATGCGTTGGCGCTGCCCGTGCGCCAGGCCAGCGCGGACGAGCCGACCTTGCGCGGCGCGGACTGGATCGCCCAGCAGTGGGAGGCGGCCAGGCTTTCCATCGAAGATGCCGAAGGCGCGGTGCTGGTGCTGGATGAGATCCAGAAGATCCCCGGCTGGTCGGAAACGGTGAAGCGCCTGTGGGACGAGGACACGCGGGCGAAACGTCCGCTCAAGGCGGTGTTGCTCGGCTCGGCGCCGCTGCTGATCGCCCAGGGGCTGACGGAGAGCCTGGCCGGGCGCTTCGAGGTGCTGCCGCTGTCGCATTGGTCGTATGCGGAAATGCGGGCGGCCTTCGGCTGGCCGGTGGATGCGTATGTGTTCTACGGCGGCTACCCGGGCGCGGCGCCATTGATCGGCGACCCCGCACGCTGGGCGCGCTATGTGCTGGACAGCCTGATCGAAACGTCGATTTCGCGCGACGTGCTGCTGCTCACGCGGGTGGACAAGCCCGCGCTGCTGCGGCGGCTCTTCGAGCTGGCCTGCCGCTATTCGGGACAGGTGCTTTCCTACACCAAGATGCTCGGCCAGCTGCAGGACGCGGGCAACACCACCACGCTGGCGCATTACCTGGAGCTTCTGGCGGGCGCGGGCATGGTCTGCGGCCTGCCCAAGTATGCGGGCGACGCGGCGCGCAGCCGCGGCTCCAGCCCGAAATTGCAGGTGCTCAACACCGCCCTGATGACGGCGGCCAGCGGTTACACGCTGGCCGAGGCGCGCGCCGACCGCGAATTCTGGGGGCGTCTGGTGGAATCCGCCGTGGGCGCGCACCTGGCCAATGCGGCGATGCGCGGCGAATGCGCGCTGCACTACTGGCGCGAACGCAACCGCGAGGTGGATTTCGCCGTGCGGGCCGGGCGCAGGCTCACCGCCATCGAGGTGAAAAGCGGCCGCGCCCCGCAGGCGCACCCGGGCACGGCGGCGTTCGTGCAGGCATTCAAGCCGAAGCGCACGCTGCTGGTGGGCGGCGACGGCATCGCACTGGACGATTTCCTGATGCAGCCCGTGGCGCATTGGGTGACGGCATGAATTCCCGCCGCCCTCGCCACACGTTCTGCCCCTCTCCCTCGCCCTCTCCCCGCGAGCGGGGAGAGGGTTGGGGTGAGGGGAAAAGTCAGTCCCGGCGGGACGGCGGGTTGAGGATCACCAGCGCAATGCCACCGAGGACGGCCACGGAGGCCAGCACGAAGCGCAGCGTCACCGCCTCGCCGAGGAAGACGATGCCGCCCAGCGCGGCGATCACCGGCACGCTGAGCTGCACGGTCGCCGCGCTCGTCGCCTTTAGAGCTCCTAACAGCATGAAACGCGTGATGCGTTGTGCTTGGATGGCGATGGATGCAAGGCGCGGTGCGCCGTCCGCAGTCATTCTGCGGGCAAGCGCCGCAACGCCGCAGACGCGCCATCCAAGCACAACCCTTCGGGGCGTCGGCGTTTGGGCGCATCGCGTCGTTACGGCCGCTTGTCGTGGAATAACCACTGCCTGCGCGGCCGCGCCTAGCGCTGCACCCAAACGCCTTAGCCGCACACGCGTTTCATGCTGTTAGGAGCTCTGTGGGCAGCACGGTGTACCAGATGGCGTAGCCGAGGCCGGAGGTGATCGCGCCGGAGGCCAGCGCGTAGGCGACGCCCGCCGCATCCAGCCGCGCGTCGGCGAGCGGCAGCAGGCTCGGCACCACGGCGAAGGGCACCGCGCGCAGGAAGTTGCCCGCCGTCACGCGCGTGGCGTCGCCCGCCCCCTTGCCGCGGATCGAATACACGCCCCACGCCGCGCCCGCCATCAGAATCAGCACCGCGCCGGCGAGCGGCGGCGCCGACAACCCCGGCAGCAGCAGCCCGACCAGTCCGCCGACGGCAAGCGCGAGTCCCGCCAACTGCCGCGCACCGAAGCGCTCGCCGCGCCACAGTCCCCAGAGAATCATCGTCGCCTGCACCGCGCCGAAGAGCAACAGCGCGCCCGTCGCCGTGGTCAGGCCCGGGCCTGTTCCCGTTCATTCTGTCGGTGCGAACGGGTCTTTCCGGGTGCAGGGCAAGGCGCGGCGGTGAAGACAGTGGTCATTCCACGGCGAGCCGCCGCAACGCGGCCATGCGCCCGGAAAGACCCGTTCCCTCCGGGTTGCGGCCAAAAGCGCCGGCTGCGTCGTTGCACTCCTTGTCAAGGGAATGGCCATTGACGGCGTCGCGCACCTAGCAGTCGACGCTTTTGGCCACAACGCATCCGACAGAATGAACGGGAACAGGCCCGAGATACGCGAAGGAAAAGCCGGCGGCGTAGGTGAACAGCATCAGCGCCGAGATCCAGTTGCCGCCGCCCGCCTGCGCGCGGCGAAACCCGCGCACGATCAGCCACAGCACCACCGCCCCGGACGCCAGGCGAATGGTGGTGAAGCTGGCCGCGTCGATGCCCGTCTCCCGCAGCGCAAGGCGGCACAGCACCGAGTTGCCGGCGAAGGCGAGCAGGGTGAGGGTGGTCAGGAGGAGGGTGCGGGCGGAGGGCATCGGGGCAATTCGGTATACCTCGGCGCAGTATGCCTTCAGCCCACCCAAGGCGCCAAGCCCTCGTCTTGACAACGGTTCCCCTGCCAGCCGATGCCGAATAGAATGACGGCATTCGCACGGCATCAGGGACATGAACAAGAACGAGGCCTTTTCGCGCGTTGTCATCGACGCCCAGCTCGCCGATCAGGGCTGGAACGTCCAGGACCCGAACAGCGTCCGCTACGAGGTCGTCCTCGGCGACGGCACGCGCGCGGATTACGTCCTGTGCGACCGCCACGGCCGCTCGCTCGCCGTCATCGAGGCCAAGCGTTTCTCCATCAATCCCGCCGACGCCGCCGAACAGGCGCGCAACTACGCTCGCCAACTCAACGTCCCCTACGTCTTCCTCGCCAACGGCGAGGAGGTGCGCTTCTGGGAATGGCAGCGCGAGGCCTTTCCGCGCCCGGTCAAAACCTTCTTCAAGCAGGACGATCTGGAGCGCCGCGCCGCCACCGCCCAGGTGCGGCGCGATCCGCTCTCGGTGCCCGTCGACACCCGCATCGCCGGGCGCGACTACCAGATGGCCTGCATCGACACCCTTTGCCGCGAGATCGGCCAGGGGGGGCGCAAGCTCCTCGTCGAGATGGCCACCGGCACCGGCAAGACGCGCATGGCCGCCGCCCTCGTCAAGCGCCTGTTCGAGGCCAACGCCATCACCCGCGTGCTGTTCCTGGTCGATCGCATCCCGCTCGCCAAGCAGACCGAGGACGCCTTCGCCGAGCATCTGCCCGACTACCCCGCCTACGTGCTGCGCGCCGGTCGGCGCTTCCAGGACGAAAAGCTCGTCACCATCACCACGCTGCAGAGCATGATCAACATCTACGGCGAATATTCGTCGGGCTACTTCGACCTCGTCATCAGCGACGAATGCCACCGCAGCATCTACGGCAAGTGGAGCGGCGTGCTCAAGCACTTCGACGGCATCCAGATCGGCATGACTGCCACGCCCTGTGTCACGAATCTCGACGACCTCTCGCCCGAGGAGGAAGACAAGCTCTTCGTGCGCGACACCCTGCGCTTCTTCGAGGTCGACCAGCCCACCTTCACCTACAAGCTGAAGGACGCCGTCCGCGACGGCTACCTGGTGCCCTACCAGATCTACAAGGCGAAGACCGTCAAGACCGCCGCCGAGGGCGGCTTCGAGGTGAAGAAGTCCGAACTGGACTGGAGCGCCATGGATGCCGCTACCTGCGCCGAGTTCGAGCAGCTGTTCCGGGACGGCGACACCATCACCGTCGACCCGAACGCCCTGGAGCGGCGCTTCACCATCCCGGAACGCAACCGCGCCCTCGTGCGCGAATTCCGCCAGGTGCTCGACAAGGGCTACCTCGACCACAAGGGCGTGCTGCGCCAGCCCCTGCTCGGCAAGACCATCGTCTTCGCCGTCACCAAGCGCCATGCCGCCACGCTGGCCGAACTGCTCGATGCCGAGTTCGCCGACCGCAAGCCCTCGCCGGAAATCCGCTACGCCGACTACGTGGTTTCCGGCCTCGGCCCGGACGACACCGTGGACGGCATGACCAAGATCAAGCGCTTCAAGAAGGAGACGTTCCCGCAGATCCTCGTCTCGGTGAACATGCTCGACACCGGTTTCGACTGCCCCGAGGTGACCAACCTGGTCTTCGCCCGCTTCACGCGCTCCGCCATCCTCTACCAGCAGATGCGCGGGCGCGGCACGCGCAAGGCCGACAGGAAACCGATATTCACGATGTTCGATTTCGTCGGCGTGACCGACTACCACGGCGACGACGAGGAATACACCCAGGGCGGCATCGTCAAGGAACCGCCGAAAAAACAGCGTTACGAACCGCGTCGCCTGCTCGCCCTCGACATCGACGACCGCATCGACCCGACGACGCGCGAATGGGTCACGCTGGACGAGAACGGCAACTTCGTCTTTCCCGAGGCCGACGAACAGAAGAAGGACGAACTGGGCGCCCGCTTCGAGGCCTGGCTGTTGCAGCAAGCCGGCGAAGGAACGCAGCTGAGCGCCGGACAGCAGCGCTGGCTGCGCATCCTCGGCAGCCAGATCCGTGCCAACGCCGACGCGCTCACCGAGGTGATGCCCGAGCATTTCGCCTTCCATCCCTTCGCCCAGATGGGCGGCCTCGCCGAAGCGCGCCGCGTTTTCGGCGGCGAGGAACGGCTCGGCGCACTGCTCGACGCCCTCAACGCCGCCGTCTTCGGCGGTAAAGCGCCCCCTGGGCCGGCCGGCGCTGGCCGGCCGATCGCCCGCCAATAACGCAAGGAAGCACCATGCCTCTGACCCCCGACATGCGGCGGTCCATCGACCAGATACGCGACTACCTCTACGGCGGCGGCTATCCCGACCCCGTCAGCAACGCCGAGCAGCTTTCCTTCCTGTTCTTCTTCTACCTCGTGGAAGGCATCGACGCCGAGAACGCCCTCAAGGCCAGGGTGACGAAGCAGCCCTACGAAAGCCTGTTCGCCGGGGAATGGACGCTGCGCAACCCGCTCAATGCGGCGACGCCGGACGAGAAGCACATCCCGCGCGAGCGCTTCCGCTGGTCGGTGTGGGCCAAGGCGCTGTCGGGCGAGACGCTGGTGCGCTTCGTGCGCGACGAGGTCTTCGCCTTCTTCGCCGAACTGGGGGAGCGTACCGCCCACAACTTCATGAACGGCGCCCGCCTCGGCATCGACGAGCCGACCGTGCTCACCCAGGTGGTGAACCTCATCGACGGCCTGCGCCTCGACCAGTCCGACGCCGACACCAAGGGCGACCTCTTCGAGCACGTCCTTCGCCAGATCAAGCAGGCCGGCGAGCTGGGCCAGTTCCGCACGCCGCGCCACATCATTCGCGCCATCGTCGAGATGATCGACCCCAGTATCGGCGAGACGATCTACGACCCCGCCGCCGGCACCGCCGGCTTTCTCGTGGCGGCCTACAACCACATCCGGCTCGCCAACTCCTCGCCGCCGGCCATCCAGGAAGCCGAGATCGACGGCAAGAAGCAGAAGCGCGGCCTCGGCGACAAGCTGTCCGCCAAGCAGGTCTCGGTGCTGCAAAACGCTACCTTTTACGGCAACGACGTCGACCCGAAGATGGTGCGGCTGGCCACCATGAACCTCACCCTGCGTGGCCTGCCCAACGTTCGCATCCTGCTGCGCAACGTGCTCACCACCTCGCTCGACAACGAGCGCAAGCGCGAACTTGGCCTGCCGCCGGAGGGCTACCACGTCGTCCTCGCCAACCCGCCCTTCTCCGGCCGGGTGGACAAGGACCGCATCGTGGACGATGTGAAGGTCGGCACCACCACGGCCACCGAACTGCTGTTCCTCAAGTACATGATCGACAGCCTGCGTCCCAACGGCCGATGCGGCGTCATCGTCCCCGAGGGCGTGCTGTTTGGCTCCACCGGCGCGCACAAGGAACTGCGCCGCCAGCTCATCGAGAACAATCGCGTCGAGGCGGTGCTCTCGCTGCCCGGCGGCGTCTTCCAGCCGTATTCGGGTGTGAAGACCTCGGTGCTGCTGTTCAGGAAGGGCGGCAGCACGGACAAGGTGCTCTTCCTGCACGCCGACCACGACGGCTACAAGCTCGACGCCAACCACGACACGCCCGTCGAGGACGACGACCTGCCGGCGCTGATCGAGACCTACAGGACGCGCGAAGAGCGCTGGGAGGAATGGAATCGCCGTGCCGCGGAGACTGACTATTGCGAGAAGTGGTGGTTCGCCGATTCAGCGACGCTGCGCGCCAACGACTTCAACCTCTCCGCCGGACGCTACCGACCCATGACGCAGGCCGCCGTCGAGCACCGCGATCCGGGCGAGATTCTTGATGAATTGGCAGCAATTGAGGCGGAGATTGCGGAAGAGGTAGAGGCGTTGCGGGCGGCGCTGGCGGAGCGGGCTGCATGAGCAGTTGGCGCACGGCTCGGCTTGAAGAAGTGGCACAGATTCTAGGCGGCGGAACACCAGCCCGTTCCGAAGAAAGCTACTTCGGTGGCGGCATCGCGTGGGCCACGCCAACCGACGTAACTGCTCTTGATCAGCTTTACATCTCAGAAACCAAGGAAGCAGTTACGGACGCTGGGCTTCGCAATAGCTCGACGAAGCTCATGCCGCCGGGTGCGGTGCTGCTCACCAGCCGAGCGACAATTGGTTTCACAGCGGTTTCCAAGGTTCCGATTTGCACAAATCAGGGCTTCATCAACTTCATTTGCGGCCCAGACATCGTTCCCGAATATCTTGCCTATTGGCTTCGCACGCAGAAAGCGAAGATGTTTCAGCACGCCGGCGGCACGACCTTCAAGGAAATCGCGCGCGGCACGATTCGAAAGTTCGAGGTTCCTGTTCCACCACTCCCTGAGCAACGCCGCATCGTCGATCTCCTCTCCCGCGCCGAGGGCATCGTACGGCTGCGCCGCGAGGCCGAGAAAAAAGCCGCCGAACTCATCTCCGCCCTGTTCCTCGACATGTTCGGCGACCCGGCGACGAATCCGAAGGGGTGGCCAACGGCAACCGTTGGCGATGCCATCGACTCCGCCGACTACGGCAGTAGCACCAAGGCATCGGATTCGGGCGATGGCCTGCCGCTGATCCGCATGGGCAATGTGTCCTTCGAGGGCAAACTCGATCTGACTGACTTGAAGTTTGTCGAGTTGCCGCCGACCGAAGTTGATCGTTATCGGCTGCGCGAAGGCGACATTCTGTTCAACCGCACCAACAGCAAGGAACTCGTCGGCAAGACCGGATTGTGGAGCGGCGCGATAGATGCCGTTGCCGCGTCGTATTTTATCCGCCTGCGAGCGAAGTCCGATTGCCTCGTGCCACACTACCTGTGGGTATTCATGAACACCGGCCATATGAAACGCGTTTTGTTCGAGACGGCCAGAGGTGCCATCGGGCAGGCCAACATCAACAGCAAGGAACTCAAAGCATTCCGTCTGCCGCTTCCGCCGACTAAACTACAACGGCAGTTCGAGACACATTGCAGGAGTATCGCAGCGATGGAAGAGCAACAATCCGCCGCCACCGCCAAGGCACAAGAGGCCTTCGATGCGCTGCTCGGGCGGGTGTTTTCGCCCGCCCAAATGACTTGACGGATAATACCTAATTGGGTATCGTACCTTCCCTGTCGATTCATCCCGATGCCGCCGGCGACATCCGGCGGCTGATGGCAACGGACCGGTTCGCGGCCGGCAAGGTGGTGGCGCTGTTGCAGCAGGCCAAGGCCGATCCGGCGATCATCGACTCGCTGCTGGATCAGGACTTCGGCGCCGACCATGCGGCCGCCTACCATGTGAGCAAATGGGTCGGTCTCTGGAACATCGGATACAACATTTGGCGCCTGAAAATCTGGATCGGGCCCAAGGGCAGCCTGCGCTATCGCATCGTTTATGCGTATGAACCCAAGTCCCTGCAATACCATGTCCTAGCCGTCGTGCATCGAAACTTCGACTACAAGCGAGACCATGAAATCACAAACCGCATCCTCAAAGCCTACCGGGACCTCGGCCTTACCCTCCACTAAGGTCGTCGATGATCTGCCGACGGGCACGGCCGAGTGCAAGGTGATCTACGCGGAATTTTCACTGCCGCCGAAGCCGTCCGCCATCAGCGGCGCCATCGACATCGACGACTTGGTGGCGGAGCTGGAACAAACGCCGGCGCAGGCCGAGGCCATCGCGCAAGGCCGCCAATGGGTCGCCGATGCGTTTTACGCGGGCCGAACCACCGTGGCTTCGCTGCGCTTGCGGAAAGGCTGGTCGCAGGCGGAACTGGCGCGGCAGGCGGAAACGAGCCAGCCCTACATCGCCAGGCTCGAACGCGGCCAGGTCGATCCGCAGGTCGGCACGGTCAAGAAGCTGGCCCGCGCGCTCGGGGTTTCGGTAGCCGAACTCGTCGAGGCGATTGCCCCATGAGCCGCGCCATGAAGAAGAACGCCGAACGCATCCTGACCGCCATCTTCTGCGACGACATTCGCCAGGAGACGGGCAACAAGATGTCGTTCATGGGCTGCTATCAGCGAGACCTTCTTGTTCCGAATGCGCCGGCCATTCTTCCAAAGCTGTGCATTTTTGCCTCCGCATCGACGCCGCAAGGCGATCCATTCAAGGCGCTGACGCTGCGGATCATGCAGGATGACAGCGTCGAGCTGGCCAAGCTCGAAATTTCGCCTGAAGATCTGCGAAAGGCGGCGCAGATTGTCGATCCGACCGCCACGCGCAGGGTGATAAGCACGGCCATCGTCTTCTCGCCCTTCTTCATCGAGAAGCCGTCGTCGATCCGCCTGACGGCGACGACCGAGGACGGCGAGATCGTCGGGCCTCGCTTGCTCATCAAGATTGCGCAAGCGGCTCAGCAATCGAAGGGGCCGGCGCAGAAAGCCCAACCCGCCGCTCCCCGGATGCGGAAACCGGCAGCCAGGAAGAAGGCGGCAGCCGCCCGCAAGTGATAGCGTGCGGCAAGTTCCGCGGCTCAGGCCCGGAACATGCCTTGCGTACCCTTTTCGATTCGGATCGCGAAAAGTCAGTCTCTGCGGGACGGCGCACCAGCCGCCCCGCTACTCGTAAATAATCTCATCCGCCGCATCCGCCTCCACCGCATCGCGCGCGTAGTCGCGCGCGAGCTTCGCCGCCTTGTGCTTGCCGTGCTCGCGGTACCACTCGTGGGCGACGATCATGGCCATCACTTCGTTGGTGCCGGTCCATATTGAAGCGAGGCGGATGTCGCGGTAGATGCGCTCCAGCGGCAGGACGTTGGTGTAGCCGATGCCGCCCACCACCTGCATGGCGTTGTGCACCACCTTCTGGCAGGACTCGGTGACGAACTTCTTGGTCTCGGAAATCAGCCGGCGCACGCGGTCCATGTCGGCGACCTCGTCGGCGGCGCGCGAAGTGGCGTACACCATGGCGCGGCTGGCATCGAGCAGGGTGGCGGCCTCGGCGACCTGGAAGCTGACGCCCTGGAAGCGGTTGATGACCTGGCCGAAGGCCTTGCGGCGCGAGGAGTATTGCGTGGCGACGTCGAGCGCCGGGCGGGCGGCGCCGACGGTCATCGCCGCCGTGCCGAGGCGCTCGGGGATCATCATGGTGTTGAACACCGGGTAGGCGCCGTGCACCTCGCCGACGACGTTCTCGCGCGGCACCTTGACGTCGCGGAACACCAGGCGGCCGGTGCCGCCGCCGCGGCAGCCCATCAGGCCGTAGAGGTATTTCGTTTCCACGCCCGGCCCGCGGTCGACGATGAAGCAGGTGATGCTCTGCTGCGGCGGCGCCTTGGGGTCGGGGTTGGTGCGCGCATACACCAGGAAGTAGTCCGCGCCCTCGGCGCCGACGATGAAGCGCTTCTGGCCGTTGAGCAGGAAGTGGTCGCCGCAGTCCTTCGCCGTCGTCGTCGCGCCGAAGAAGTCCGAGCCGCCGCGCGGCTCGGTGAGGCATTCGGCGGCGAAGATCTCGCCGGCCAGCAGCGGCTTGACGTAGCGCTCGCGCTGGGCGTCGGTGCCGTGGCGGATGATGGCGTCGCAGACCAGGTCGGCGCCGACGCCGAAGACGCAGGCCAGCTCGTAGCTGAGGCTGCCGATCTCCTCGCAGACGGCGCTGGCGGTCACCCAGTCCATGCCGCGACCGCCCCATTGCTTCGGGTGGCGCACGCCGAGCAGGTTGCGCTTGGCCGCCTCGCGCAGCCAGTCCTTCGGGAAGCGCACGGTCTCGGCGTCCATGTCGAGGATGAGCTGGCGCGGCGTATCGCGCACGAAGGCGCGGGCGTCTTCGACGACTTTTTTCTGGGCATCGGTGAGCAGATGTTCGATCATGGCTTACTCCTTGAAGTAGACGATCTGGTGGCTGGTGGCGAGCAGGAGGCCGTCGCGGCTCCAGATCTCCGCCACCTGGTCGTGGTAGCCCTTGCCGAAGTGCGAGGCGCGGGCGGTGCCGAGCACGGGCGCATCGCCCTGCGCCGCCAGCAGCGCGGCGTCGGCGTGGAAATAGGCGGTCATCGAGACGGTGCCGGCGGGCACGAAGACGGGCCGCCGGATGAAGATGCGCGGATAGAAGACGTCGCAGATCGCCGCCAGCGATAGGAAGTCGAGCGGGCGCGGCGGCTCGTCGCGGATCCACTGCGTGCTCACCGAATCGGGGCCTTCGGCGGCGGGCATGGCGGAGAGGTCGCCGCCGCGGACGAAGCGGAAATCGTAGCGGCTGGTCCACGCCGCGGTCTTCACCGGATCGGCGCGGTGCAGGGTCGCCCACGCCGGCGCCTGCGGGAAGCCGGACTCGGTGGCCGCCCACGTCTCGCGGCGCTGGGCGAACACGGCGGTGGCGGTGATCGCGGTCTCGTCGCCCTGCGTCAGCACCATGCTCCAGTGCTGGGTCGAGCGGTTGGTGCGGGCCGGCGCGGCGCCGATGCGGAAGTCGCCGTCGGCGATGGGCGCGGCGTAGTTCACCGTCAGGGCGAGCGGGTCGCCGAGGCGGGCGGGATGCGACAGTGCGGCGTTGAGCATGGCGGCGGCGATGACGCCGCCGAAGGGGCCGACCATGTTGCCGTAGGCGGGATGCGTGCGGCCGGCCCAGGCGCCGTCGCCAGCCGCGGCGAGGCGGACGGCCGTGTCGAAGGGATGGTCGGCGCCGCTCATGGCATCGTCTCCACGTTAAGCCGCCGTGCCGCAGCGACTGACTTTTGTCACAGCGCGGCGGCGGCGCGGGTGCCCTGGTCGATGGCGCGCTTGGCGTCGAGCTCGGCGGCGACATCCGCCCCGCCGATCAGGCTCACCGCCTTGCCGGCCTGCTGCAGCTCGGCGAGGAGCGCGCGGTTGGGTTCCTGGCCGGCGCACATCACGATGGTGTCGACGTCGAGCACCTGCGACTCGTCGCCCAGGCGCAGGTGCAGGCCGGCGTCGTCGATCTTCTCGTAGCTCACGCCCGCCAGCATCTTGACGTTGCGCCGCTTGAGCAGGGTGCGGCGGATCCAGCCGGTGGTTTTCGCCAGGCCGTCGCCGACCTTGCTGGTCTTGCGCTGCAAGAGCCAGATCTGGCGCGGCGGCGGCTCGTCGGCGGGCTTCTTCAGGCCGCCGCGCACGGCGTAGGCCGGGTCGATGCCCCACTCGTTGCGGAAGTGCTCGATGTCATTCGGCGCGTCGCCGCCGTGGCTGAGCAGCTCGGCGACGTCGAAGCCGATGCCGCCGGCGCCGACGATGGCGACACGGCGGCCCGCTTCACGACGGCCTTCGATCACATCGATATAGCACGCCACCTTCGGGTGGTCGATGCCGGGAATCTCCGGCGTGCGCGGCAGGATGCCGGTGGCGAGCGCGATGTGGTCGAAACCATCTGAAGCGAGTTCCGCCGCCGTGGCGCGGTGACTGACTTTCACTTTCACGCCGGTGGCGTCGAGGCGGCGGCGGAAGTAGCGCAGCGTCTCGGCGAATTCCTCCTTGCCGGGGATGCGCTTCGCCAGGTTGAACTGGCCGCCGATCTCGGGCGCGGCCTCGAACAGCGTGACGTCGTGGCCGCGCTCGGCGGCGGTGGTGGCGAAGGCCAGTCCCGCCGGGCCGGCGCCGACGACGGCGACCTTCTTCTTCGCCGCGGCGGGACGGATGACCAGCTCGGTCTCGTTGCAGGCGCGCGGGTTGACCAGGCAGGAGCAGGTCTTGCGCTCGAAGATGTGGTCGAGGCAGGCCTGGTTGCAGGCGATGCAGGTGTTGATCTCGTCGGCGCGACCAGCGGCGGCCTTGTTCACGAACTCGGCATCGGCGAGGAAGGGCCGCGCCATCGACACCATGTCGGCGTCGCCGCGCGCGAGGACTTCCTCGGCCACGTCGGGGGCGTTGATGCGGTTGGTGGTGACGAGGGGGATCTTCACCTCGCCCTTCATGCGCCGCGTCACCCAGGTGAACGCCGCGCGCGGCACCATGGTGGCGATGGTCGGGATGCGCGCCTCGTGCCAGCCGATGCCGGTGTTGATGATCGTCGCGCCGGCCGCCTCGATGGCCTTGGCGAGCTGCACGACTTCCTCCCAGGTGCTGCCGTCCTCGACGAGGTCGAGCATCGACAGGCGGAAGATGATGATGAAGTTGGGGCCGACCTTCTCGCGCGTGCGGCGTACGATCTCGACGGCGAAGCGGATGCGGTTCTCGAAGGGGCCGCCCCATTCGTCGGTGCGGTGGTTGGTCTTCGGCGCGATGAACTGGTTGATGAGGTAGCCCTCGGAACCCATGATCTCGACGCCGTCGTAGCCGGCCTTCTGCGCCATGCGCGCACAGCGGGCGTAGTCGGCGATGGTCTTCTTCACGCCCCAGCCGGAGAGCGCGCGCGGCGCGAAGGGGCTGATCGGCGACTTCAGCTTCGAGGCCGACACCGCCAGCGGATGGTAGGCGTAGCGGCCGGTGTGCAGGATCTGCAGGCAGATCTTGCCGCCGGCGGCGTGCACGGCCTCGGTGACGATGCGGTGCTTGCCGACCTGCCAGGGGAAGGACAATTGCGAAGCCTTCGGCGAGCCGCGCCCGGCGAGGTTGGGCGCGAAGCCGCCGGTGACGATGAGGCCGGCGCCGCCCTTGGCGCGCTCGGCGAAGAAGGCCGCCATGCGCTCGAAGCCGTTCGGCTCTTCTTCCAGGCCGGTGTGCATGGAGCCCATCAGCGTGCGGTTGCGCAGGGTGGTGAAGCCGAGGTCGAGTGGGGCGAGGAGGTGGGGGTACTGGCTCATTGTTGTCGTCCTTAGAAACCGAGTTGTCTGGCGGCGAGGTCCTTGAGGACTTCTTCGGCGCCACCGCCGATCATCATCACTTTCACTTCGCGGTAGATGCGCTCGACGCGCACGCCGCGCATGTAGCCGGAGCCGCCGAGGATCTGCACGGCGGCGTCGGCGCAGAACTGCATGGTGCGGGCGGCATAGTTCTTGGCCATCGCCGTCTGCGCAATAAGGCTGCCACCCTCTCCCCCGGCCCCTCTCCCGCCAGCGGGCGAGGGGAACGAATCTAGCCGCGCCGCGAGGTCGTCGATGAGCGCGCGCGTCGCCTCGATGCGCTCGACCATGTCGACCAGCTTGTGGCGGATCACCTGGTGGGCGATCAGCGGCTGGCCGAAGGTCTTGCGCTCGCGCGCCCAGGCGACGGCGTCCTCGAGGCAGGCTTGTGCTGCACCGCAGGCCGAGGCCGCCAGCGTCAGGCGCTCGCCGTTGAAGTTGCGCATGATAAGCGGAAACGCCTGGCCTTCGGCGCCGATGAGGTTTTTCGCCGGCACGCGGCAATCGTCGAAGTGCAGCTCGGCGGTGTCGGAGGCCCACCAGCCCATCTTCTTCAGCTCGGTGCGCGTGAAACCCGGCGTGTCGCGTTCGATTTCGAGCAGCGAAACCCCGGCCGCGCCGGGGCCGCCGGTGCGCACGGCCACGGTATACCAATCGGCGCGCATTCCCGAGGTGATGAACATCTTGCTGCCGTTCACCACGTAATGATCGCCGTCGCGCTTGGCGGTGGTGGCGAGCTGCGCGACGTCGGAGCCGGCGCCCGGTTCGGTGACGGCCAGCGCGCTGATCTTCTCGCCGGCGAGCACGTCGGGCAGCACGCGCGCCTTGAGTTCGGGTGAGCCGCCTGCCACCAGCGGCGGCAGGCCGATGGTGTGGCTCATCAGGCTCGCCGCGGTGCCGCCGCTGCCGGAGCGGCCCATCTCCTCGGCGAGGATGATGCGGTAGAAGTGGTCGGCCGGCGTGCCGCCGTATTCCTCGGGGAAGCCGACGCCGAGCAGGCCGGCATCGGCGGCCTTTTTGTACAACTCGCGCGGGAAGCCGCCGGCCTCGTCCCACTCGGCGGCGTGCGGCAGGATCTCGCGCTCGACGAAGCGGCGCACCGTGGCGCGGAAGGACTCGTGGTCGGCGCTGTAGTGGCGGGGGTTGGGTTGCGTGAGCATCACGCTGCCTCGACGCGCGCCAGCAGTTTGCCCGGCGCCACCTGCTCGCCGACCGCACAAGTCAGTTCCGCCAGCACGCCGTCGCAAGGCGCGGCGAGGGTGTGCTCCATCTTCATCGACTCCAGCACGATGAGGCCCTGGCCGCGTTTCACTCTGGCGCCGGCTTCGGCCAGCACGGCGACGACGCGGCCGTTCATCGGCGGCGTGATGCGGCCGCTGCTCGATGCGGATTCACGGGATCGCGCCGGCTGCATGGTGAGGTCGGTGATGGCGGCCTGCGCGCCGTCGACTTCCAGGTGCAGGCGGCCCTCGGCGTCGAAGGCGTGGCGCACGGCGAGATGGAGGCCGGCGAAGGCGATGCGCCAGGTGTCGCCCGTGGCGTCGATGAGATCGATTTCGTTGCGCACTTCGCCGACGGCGGCTTCGAAACGGTTGTCGCCTAAAGAAGTCAGTCCCAGCGACACGGCGCGGTTGCCCAGCCCAAGCGTGAAATGCGTCGTCGCTGCGCCGCTGGAGCGCCAGAAGGCCAGCTCCGGCTGCGGCAGACGGGCAGCGCTGGTTTGCGCGAGGATCAACGCGGCGGCGGCGAGGAGTTCGCTGCGCGGGTCGGCATCCGCCTGCGGCGCGAAGTGGGCGGCGATGAAGTCGGTGGTGGCGCGGCCGGCGAAGAATTCCGGATGCTCGAGGCAGCCGGCGAGGAAGGCCTTGTTGGTGACGAGCCCCAGCGCCGTGGTGTCGCGCAGGGCGGCGATGAGCTTCTGCCGCGCCTCCTCGCGCGTCTTGCCGTGGGCGATGATCTTCGCCAGCAGCGGATCGTAGTGGGAGGTGATCTCGGTGCCGCTGTCGACGCCGGCGTCGACGCGCACATTGTCGGGAGCATTCCAGCGCAGCAGCGTGCCGGTCTGCGGCAGGAAGCCGGCGTCGGGAATCTCGGCGTAGAGCCGTGCCTCGATGGCGTGGCCGTCGAGATGCACGTCGGATTGCGACAACGGCAGCGGTTCGCCGGCGGCGACGCGCAACTGCAGGTCGACGAGGTCGAGGCCGGTGACGAGCTCCGTCACCGGGTGCTCGACCTGCAGACGCGTGTTCATCTCCATGAAGACGAAATCGCCTTCGGCCAGCAGGAATTCTATGGTGCCGGCGCCGATGTAGCCGATCGCCTTCGCCGCCCGCACCGCCGCCTCGCCCATGCGGGCGCGGAGTTCGGGGCTGACTGCCGGAGAGGGCGCCTCCTCGATGACTTTCTGGTGGCGGCGCTGGATGGAACAGTCGCGCTCGCCGAGATGGATGACGTTGCCCTGCGTGTCGGCGAAGACCTGGACCTCGACGTGGCGCGGCGCCGTCAGCGCGTACTCGAGGATCAGTTCGCCCGAGCCGAAGGCCGACTGCGCCTCGGAGCGCGCCGAGGCGAGCGCCGCCGGCAGCTCATTGAGGTCCGTGACGCGGCGCATGCCGCGCCCGCCGCCGCCGGCCGCCGCCTTGATCATCAGCGGCAGGCCGATCTTCTCCGCCTCCCGGATCAGCGTGGCGTCGGACTGGTCGGTGCCGTCGTAGCCGGGAATGCAGGGCACGCCGGCCTCGCGCATGCGGCGCTTGGCCTCGGCCTTGTTGCCCATCAGGCGGATCGCCTCGACCGGCGGGCCGATGAAGACGAGGCCGGCCTGCGCGCAGGCCCCGGCGAAGGCGGCGTTCTCGGAGAGGAAGCCGTAGCCGGGATGCACGGCCTGGGCGCCGGTGGCCTTGGCGGCGGCGATGATCCGCTCGATGTCGAGGTAGGACTCGCGCGGGGGCGCGGCGCCGATCTCGACGGCCTCGTCGGCGAGGCGCGCGTGCAGGGCGTGGCGGTCGGCGGCCGAGACGACGGCCACCGTGCGCAGCCCGCGCGCGCGGCAGCTGCGGATGACGCGGCAGGCGATCTCGCCGCGGTTGGCGATCAGAATCTTATTGAACAATTAAAACCCTTCACCACAGAGACACAGAGGCACAGAGAGATTCACAGAGTAATTCTCGTGTTTTCTCTGTGTCTCTGTGCCTCTGTGGTTAATGGTTTTCATGCCTTCCTCGGCAGCGTGCCCATGGTCTTGCTGATGATGCCGAGCATCACCTCGTCGGCGCCGCCGCCGATGGAGGAGAGGCGGATGTCGCGGAACAGGCGCGAGACGCTGCTCTCCCAGACGTAGCCCATGCCGCCCCAGAACTGCAGGCAGGAATCCGCCACTTCGCGGCCGAGGCGGCCCACCTTCAGCTTGGCCATCGAGGCGAGCATGGTGACGTCCTCGCCGGCCACCAGTCGGGTCGCGGCGTCGTGCACCAGCGCGCGCAGGGCCTCGACCTCGGTCTTCAGCTCGGCCAAGCGGAAGTGCACGTACTGGTTGTCGAGGATGGACTGGCCGAAGGCCTGGCGCTCCTTGGTGTAGGCGATGGTCTCACGCAGGATGCGGTCGAGCGCCGTCCACTGCGCGGCGGCGAACAGGCGCTCCTCCTGGAACTGCTGCATCTGGTAGGTGAAGCCCATGCCCTCCTCGCCGATGCGGTAGCGCTGCGGCACGCGCACCTCGTCGAAGTAGAGCTGCGCCGTGTCGGAGGACCACATGCCGAGCTTCTTCAGCTTCTTCGCCACGGAGACGCCCTTCGTCTTCATCGGCACGCAGATCAGCGTCTTGTTCTTGTGCGCGGCGCCCTCGGAGGTGTTGGCGAGCAGGCAGATCCAGTCGGACTGGGTGCCGCTGGTGATCCACATCTTGCTGCCGGTGATGACGTAGTCGTCGCCATCTTTTTTGGCGAAAGTCTTGATCGAAGCGACGTCGGAGCCGGCGCCCGGCTCGGAGACGCCGATGCTGCAGACGCGGTCGCCGGCGATGGTCGGCGCGAGGAACTCGCGGCGCAGCTCGTCGGAGCCGAAGCGCGCGAGGGCCGGGGTGGCCATGTCGGTCTGCACGCCGATGGCCATCGGCACGCCGCCGCAACGCACGTCGCCGAGCGCCTCGACGAAGGCGAGCTGGAAGGAGTAGTCGAGGCCCATGCCGCCGTATTCCTGCGGCTTGTTGATGCCGAGGAAGCCGGCGTCGCCCATTTTCTTGAAGAGGGCGTGCGCCGGGAATATCTCGGCGTCCTCCCACTCATCGACATACGGATTGATCTCGGTCTCGACGAACTTCTTCACCGAGCGCTGGAGTTCCTGGTGTTCCTGGGTGTAGAGCATGGCTTCTCCTAAAACCTTTCACCACAGAGGCACAGAGACACAGAGGGAACAAGAAGTCTTCTCTGTGAATTTCTCTGTGCCTCTGTGTCTCTGTGGTTCATGGTTTGTTCTTCTAATGCCGGGCGACGGCGAACTGCAGCGGGCGCAGCGTGCGCGCATCGGCCTCGCGGCAGATGGAGAGCACGTAGGCCAGCACCTTGCGCGTGTCGCGCGGGTCGATGATGCCGTCGTCGAGCAGGCGGCCGCTGGTGTAGAAGGCGGACGATTGCCGGTCGAAGGTGTCGACGATCTGTTTTTCCAGGGCGTCGAGTTGCGATTGATCCACTTCGCCGCCGGCACGCTTGAGTTTCGCCTCCATCACCAGCCGCATGGTCATGGCCGCCTGCTCGCCGCCCATCACCGCCGTCTTCGCGTTGGGCCAGGAGAAGGCGAAGCGCGGGCCGTAGGCGCGGCCGCACATGCCGTAGTTGCCGGCGCCGAAGCTGGCGCCGATGTGCAGGGTGATCTGCGGCACCGTGGCGTTGGTCACCGCCTGGATCATCTTGGCGCCGTGCTTGATCATGCCGGCCTGCTCGCTGGCCTTGCCGACGATGTAGCCGGTGGTGTTCTGCAGATAGATTATTGCTGTCCCGGACTGGCAGCAGGCCTGGATGAAGTGCGAGGCCTTGGTGGCGCCGGCCGGGTCGATCGGGCCGTTGTTGCCGACGAGGCCGACCGCGTGGCCGTCGAGCACGGCATGGCCGCACACCGTCGACACGCCGTAGCCGGGCTTGAAGTCGAGGAAGTCGGAATCGTCGACGATTCGGCAGATGACTTCACGCACGTCGTAGGGCTTCTTCGTGTCGAGCGGCACCAGGCCGAGCAGTTCCTCGATGTCGCGCCGTGGTGCACGGACTGACTTTTGTTGCGGGCGCAGGTCGCGGTTCCAGTCGAGCCTGGCGAGCACCTCGCGGGCGAGGCGGATGCCGTCGGCGTCGTCCTCGGCGAGGTATTCGCACAAGCCGGAAGTGCTGGCGTGCATCTCGGCGCCGCCGAGTTCCTCTTCGCTGGCATCTTCGCCGGTGGCGGCCTTGAGCAGCGCGGTGCCGGCGAGGAAGGCCTTCGCCCGGCCGCGCACCATCACCACGTAGTCCGACATGCCCGGCATGTAGGCGCCGCCGGCGGTGGACGAACCGTGCACCACCGTCACCACCGGAATGCCTGCGGCGGAGAGGCGCGTCAGGCCGCAGAACAGGCCGCCGCCGTGGATGAAGTCCTCGACGCGGTACTTGAGCAGGTTGGCGCCGGCGGATTCGACGAGGTGCAGGAAGGGCAGCTTGTTCTCCTTGGCGATTTCCAGCACGCGCAGGATCTTCTCCAGGCCCATCGGCTGGATGGCGCCGGCGTCGATGCCGGAATCCGAGGCGGCGACCATGCAGCGCACGCCGGAGACGGTGCCGATGCCGGCGACGAGGCCGCCGCCGGGAATGGTCTTCGCCGGATCGGGGTTGTCCAGGCACCAGCCGGCAACGGTGGACAGTTCGAGGAAGGGCGAGCCGGCGTCGAGCGCGCGCGCCACGCGTTCGCGCGGCAGCAGCTGGCCGCGCTTGTCGAAGACGGGTTTCGCCTTGGCCGAGGCCTCGCGCACGCGCTGCTCGAGGGCGCGGAAGTCGGCGATCAATTTCAGCCAGGCTTCGCGGTTGGCGGCGCAGGCGGCGGACGAGGCGTCCAGCGTGCTTTCAAGAATGGGCATTACTCGTCCACCATGAACTTCGGCGGCGCATACAGCGGGAAGCCGTTGTAGGCCTTCGAGCGCTTGTGGTTCTGCAGCGGCCAGGTCGGCCGCGCGTTGAGCACGCCGCCGTCGATGCGGATCGTCGTGCCGGTGATGAAAGAGGCGGCCTCCGAGAGCAGGAAGACGATGGCGGCGGCGGCCTCCGACTCGGTGCCGAAGCGCTGCAGGGGAATCTTGCGGCGGAGCGTCTTCGCCCACTCCTGCACTTCGGGCGGATAGGTCTCGAAGCCGCTCGAGGCGATCCAGCCCGGCGCGACGGCGTTCACGCGCACGCCCGAGACCGCCCATTCGCAGGCGGCCGTCTCGGTGAAGTTCACCATGCCGGCGCGCGCGGCGCCGGAGTGGCCCATGCCGGGCATGCCGCCCCACATGTCGGCGCTCATGTTGACGATGGCGCCGCCGTTCGCTTCCATCCAGCGCCGGTAGCATTCGCGCGCCATGAGGAAGCCGCCGGTGAGGTTGGTGCGCACCACGGCGTCCCAGCCCTTCAGCGAGATGTCGCGCAGCGGCGCCTGGAACTGGCCGCCGGCGTTGTTCACCAGGCCGTCGATGCGGCCGTGCGCGGCGAGCACGGCGTCGACCGTGGAACAGACCTGTTCCTCGTCGCGGATGTCGCAGGCGTGGGTGGTGGCGGCACCGCCCGCGTCGGCGATTTCGCGCTGCACGGCCTCAAGCTTGTCCGGCTTGCGGCCGATGAGCGCCACCTTGGCGCCGAGGGCGGCGAGCTCGTGGGCGGTGCAGCGGCCGATGCCGCTGCCGCCGCCGGTGACGACGACGCTCTGGCCCGCGAAGAGGCCTTCGCGGAAAACGGAACGGTAGTTCATGGAATCCCCTCCAGGGTGGCCCCAAACGATGCCAACCAAGCAGTTGCTTGGTTGAATTATGGCGGGGTGCGGCGTGAAGCGCAAGCCGTGTTGCGCGGTCCCCTGCGGGGGGCTAGCATGAGGTCCCTCGACGGAGGCGCCGCTAATGAAAAAACTGCTGTACTGGCTGGCCGTGTGCGCCTGCACCCTGCTGGTGCCCTTGACGCCGGTCCGCGCCGACGAGGCGTTGTGGGCGGAACTGAAGGCCGGCGGCAACGTGCTGCTGATCCGCCACGCCGCCAGCGGGCCTGGAACCGGCGATCCGTCAGGCTTTTTCCTCGGCGACTGCAAGACGCAGCGCAACCTGTCGGAGGCGGGACGCGAGGAGGCGCGCCGCCTCGGCCGCGCGCTGAAGTGGCGCGCCGTCGCCGTGAGCGAGGTGCGTGCCTCGCGCTGGTGCCGGACGCTGGAAACGGCCGAGCTCGCCTTCGGCCATCCGCCCGTGGCGTGGGAGGCGCTCGATGCGCTGGAGCAGGCGCCGGACCGCGAGGCCGAGCGCGCGCGCGCCGTCATCGCGCTGGCCGATACCGTGCGCCCGCCGCAGAACATCGCGCTGGTGACGCACGCGGCCAACATCCGCGCCCTCACCGGCATCGCGCCGTCGACCGCCGAGATCGTCGTGGTGCGCGGCGCGGGCGGGAAAATCAGGGTGGTCGGACGGCTGCCCGTCCAGTAGGCGCGCCGCGCGGCCGCTTCAGACGCCGTTCTTGCCGAACCACTCGCGCATGCGCTTCCAGCCGTCCTCGGCGACCTCCTTGCGGTAGCTCGGCCGGTAGTCGGCGTGGAAGGCATGCGGCGCGTCGTCGTAGACGTGGATCATCGACTTGCCGCCGGCCGCCTTCAGCTTGTCCTGCATGTCCCAGACCGTGTCGAGCGGAATGCCCGCGTCGGCGCCGCCGTAGAGGCCGAGCACCGGCGCCTTGAGGTTTCCAGCCAGGTCCGTCGGCTGCTTCGGCGTGAGCGCGCTCGCCTGCCCGACCAGGCGGCCGTACCAGGCGACGCCCGCCTTCAACTGCGGGTTGTGCGCGGCATAGAGCCAGACGATGCGGCCGCCCCAGCAGAAGCCGGTGATGCCGAGGCGCGCCGTGTCGCCGCCACTGACTTTTGCCCAGGCGACGCAGGCGTCGAGGTCGGACATGACCTGCGCGTCGGGCACCTTGGCGACGATGCCGGTGAGGATTTCCTGGATGTTGGTCAGCTTGCGCGGATCGCCGTGGCGGGCGAAGAGTTCCGGCGCGATGGCCTGGTAGCCGAGCTTGGCCAGCCGCCGGCAGGTGTCGGCGATGTACTCGTGCACGCCGAAGATTTCCGAGACGACGAGGATCACCGGGAAGTTGCTGCCCGATGCCGGCTGGGCGCGGTAGGCGACCATCTCGCCGTCGGCCGTCTTCACCTTGATTTCGCCGGCGGCGAGGCCCTGCGTGTCGGTCGCGATCGCCGTCTGCGCCATCACCGGCTGCACGGCCAGGGCGAAGCCGGCGCCGAGCGCGGTGACGAGGAAGCCGCGGCGGTTGAAGGGCACCTCGGGAACGAGGCCGTTGAAGTCGGCGGCGATTTGTCCGCTCATGTTTGTGTGTTCCTGTCGGGGTGGGGTGCGGCGAAACGCTAAAATACCCCGGTTCGACCAATTCTTCAAGCCTAAAGGACATCTCATGAACGCCCCGATCAGCCGCTACCCCGTGCCCGAACTGAAGGACATCCCCGAGGACATCCGCGCCCGCATCCTGGCGGTGCAGGAGAAGTCCGGCTTCGTGCCGAACGTCTTCCTCGCGCTCGCCCACCGGCCGGACGAGTGCCGCGCCTTCTTCGCCTACCACGACGCGCTGATGGAGAAGGAAGGCGGCCTCACCAAGGCCGAGCGCGAGATGATCGTCGTCGCCACCTCCAACGCCAACCAGTGCCAGTACTGCGTGGTGGCGCACGGGGCGATCCTGCGCATCCGCGCCAAAAACCCGCTCGTCGCCGACCAGGTGGCGGTAAACTACCGCAAGGCCGACATCACGCCGAAGCAGAAGGCGATGCTGGACTTCGCCATGAAGGTCTGCCTGGAGTCGGGCAAGATCAACGACGCCGACTTCGAGACGCTGCGCGGCCTCGGCTTCTCGGACGAGGACATCTGGGACATCGGCGCCATCTCGGCCTTCTTCGGCCTCTCGAACCGCATGGCCAACCTGAGCAACATGCGGCCGAACGACGAGTTCTACCTGATGGGCCGTCTGCCGAAGAAATAGCGCTTCGGCAGGGGACGGTCTATTCTGTGCGGGTGGACAATCCCCGCACCGACCGCCCCCGGCCCTTCCGCTTCGCCGACCTGCGGCGCGGCGGCGGCGATGCGGCGGCCGAGCTGCTGGCCGGCCTGCTCGCCGCGCGCGCCGCGATCCTGCCGAAATACTTCTACGACGAACTCGGCTCGCGCCTGTTCGCCGCGATCTGCTGCCTGCCCGAATACTCGCTGACGCGCAGCGAGGCGCACCTGTTCGCCCGGCGGGGCGGGGAGATCGCCGAGGCGGCGGGACGCGGGCGCCTGCTGATCGACCTCGGCGCCGGCGACTGCGGCAAGGCGGCCGGCCTGTTCCCGCTGCTGGCGCCGGCCGGCTACGCCGCGCTCGACATCTCGGCGGACTTCCTGCGCGAGGCGCTCGGCCGCCTGCGCCAGCGCTTCCCTGACCTGCCGATCGCCGGCGCGGCGATCGACTTCACGCACAGCCTCGACCTGCCGGAAGACCTGCTGGCACCGGCCTCTGCGCGGCAGCTGTGGTTCTATCCCGGCTCGTCGATCGGCAATTTCGCGCCCGAGGCGGCGCGCGCCTTCCTGGCGCGCATCGCCCGCGCCTGCGGCGCGGCGCCTGCCGGCGGCGCCCTGCTGATCGGCGTCGATCTCGTCAAGGACAAGGCCGTGCTCGACGCCGCCTACGACGATGCGCTCGGCGTCACCGCCGCCTTCAACCTGAACGTGCTGAACCATGCGAACCGCCTGCTGCCGGCGGATTTCGACGTCGCCGACTGGCGCCACGTCGCCTTCTTCGACCCGGCGGCGAGCCGCGTCGAGATGCACCTGGAGGCGCGCCGCGAGGTGACGGTAAAACTGGCCGGGCAGGCGCGCCGCTTCGCCGCCGGCGAACGCATCCACACCGAGGATTCGTACAAGTGGACGGCGGAGGGATTCGCCGCGCTGCTCGAAGCAGCCGGCCTGCCGAAGCAGCGGCGGTGGCTCGCCGAAGAAGGCGGCTTCGCGCTGTTCCTGGCGGCGCCGGCATGAGCCGCCAGCTCTCGAAAGTCGCGCTGCATGCCACGCTCGACGACAGCCGCGCGCGCCTGCTGGCGACCTACGCCGACTTGCCGGCGGCGCTGTGGCAGTCGGTGCCCTACCTGAAGATCATCAATCCGCCGCGCTGGGAGATCGGCCACGTCGCCTGGTTCGCCGAGCGCTGGTGCCTGCGCCGCCGCAGCGGCGGCTTCGCCGATTCGCGCTTCCTGCACGACCCCGACCGCTGGTACGACTCGAGCCGCGTCGCCCACGCGGCGCGCTGGACGCTTGACCTGCCCGGGCTGGCGGCGACGCGCTGCTACCTGGCCGGCGTGCTCGACGCCTGCCACGCCGCACTCGACTGCGAGGACGCCGATGCATATTTCTTTCAGCTGGCGCTGTATCACGAGGACATGCACTGCGAGGCGCTGTGCTACACGCTGCAGACGCTCGGCCTGGCGCCGCCGGCGCAGCTGCGCACGCGCCGCGGCCCGCCTTCCCTGCCCGCCGCCGCGGAGCTGTCCTTCCCCGGCGGCGAGACGGAGATCGGCAGCCGCCGCGACGCCGGCTTCGTCTTCGACAACGAGAAGTGGGCGCACACGGTGGCGCTGGCGCCCTTCGCCATCGATGCGCGGCCGGTGAGCAACGAGGAATTCCTCGCCTTCGTCGAGGACGACGGCTACGCGCGGCCGGAGTGGTGGAGCGAGGCCGGCCGGGAGTGGCTGGCCGGCACCGGCCGCCGCGCGCCGCGTTACTGGCGCCGCGGCGCGCACGGCTGGGAGCGGCGCGTCTTCGACGCCTGGCAGCCGCTCGCGCCGGAGGAGCCGGTGCTGCACGTCAGCGCCTTCGAGGCCGAGGCCTGGTGCCGCCGCGCCGGCCGGCGCCTGCCGACGGAGGCCGAGTGGGAGTGCGCAACGCGGAGCGCCGATGCGGCGTTCCTGCCCTGGGGCCATGTCTGGCTGTGGACGGCCAGCCCCTTCGCGCCCTATGCCGGCTTTTCGGCGGACGCCTACGCGGACTATTCGCAGCCCTGGTTCCACACGCACCGCGTCGTGCGCGGCGGCTCCTTCGCCACGCCCGCCCGCCTGCTCGATCCGGCCTTCCGCAATTTCTACGAGCCGCACCGCGACGACATCTTCGTCGGCTTCCTCAGCGCGCGGGATCTTTGATTCAGGAAACGGCCGGCGCCGAGGCGGCCTGCTCGACGGGGATCGCGTGTGCGACCTCGCCGGCGAAATGGGCGACGGAGTTGGCGTAGTAGGCGAGCACCGGCAGGTTCTCCGGCACGGGGCGGAAGAGGCCGTCGCGTTCCTCGACGATGCGGCGCAGGGTCAGCATGCGCAGGCCGACGCCGATGGCGTAGTCGCGATCGTGGCGCGGGATGTAGATGTGGGCGCCGTGCGCCTCCCAGTCGCGCAGCAGTTCGCAGGCAGCCGACTTGATCTCCAGTTCCGACAGCGCCCGCGCCGCGTCCCGCCCGAACACCTGCGCCACCAGCGCGACGGGCACCACCGGGATCACCCCGCCGATGGCCTGCATCAGGTGGCGTCCCAATGCCTCGACCTCGCGCCGCCGGGCCTCGTCGTCCAGCGCGGGGAAATCCACGCCGCGCATGGCGACGTAGCGCCGCATGGAAACCGGGCTGCCGAAGTTCACGCAGGCATAGCCGAAGCGGTGCCAGTTGCCGGCGAGCATCTGCCCCAGGTTGCGCCCGATGAAAGTCAGTGTCGTCAGCACGGCGCCGGGCAGGCCGCGCCGGCGCCGGCACGCCTCCAGCTTGAGCAGCTGGCTGCGGTCCTCCAGCACGCGGTCGTAGTTGAGGCCGACGGGGATGAACACCAGGTCGCGTTCGCCGTCCGGGCGGAAGGACTTCACCATGTAGTCGAGCAGGCCGAAGCGCGGCTGGCGCAGCGCGCCGTCGACGGTCAGGCCGCCCTCGGGAAACAGCGCCTGCGGCACGCCGGCCTCGGTGGCCATGCCGACGTAGCGCGACAGCACGACGCGGTAGAGCGGATCGCCGGAGTCGCGCCGCACGAAGAAGGCGCCCATCGAGCGGATCAGCGCCTGCAGCGGCCACACCCGCGCCCATTCGCCGACGGCGTAGGACAGCGCCACCTGCTCGGCGGCGAGGAAGGCCACCAGCACGTAGTCCATGTTGCTGCGGTGGTTGATGACGAAGACGACGGTGGATTTCGGATCGACATTCGCCAGGCCGGCCTCGTCGGCGTAGCCGAGGCGCACGCGGTAGAGCAGGCGCGCCGTGGTCTTCGCCAGCCAGTAGCCAAGGCGGAAGTAGAGGTAGGCGTTGAAGGAGGGCACGATCTCGCGCGCGTAGCGGTCGACGCGGCGGCGCACGTCGACGAGCGGCTCGCCGCTCTCCCGCGCCTGCGCCGCGGCGGCGGCCCAGGCGGCGAGCAGCGCCAGGATGACGAACAGCCAAAGCGGGACACTGATGCTGGCGTCCATGCCTCCTCCCGGCGTCACATCAGGACGATGTCGAACTGCTCCTGAGTGTAGCCCGATTCGGCCTGCAGGGAAATCGGCTTGCCGATGAAGTCGGAGAGCATGGCCAGCGAGGCGGATTCCTCGTCGAGGAAGAGGTCGATGACGGCGGGCGCGGCCAGCACGCGGTACTCGCGCGCGTTGAACTGGCGCGCTTCCCGCAGCAGCTCGCGCAGCACCTCGTAGCACATGGTGCGCGCCGTCTTCACTTCGCCCCTGCCGCCGCAGGTCGGGCAGGGCTCGCAGAGGACGTGGGCGAGCGACTCGCGCGTGCGCTTCCTCGTCATCTCGACCAGGCCCAGCGCCGTGAAGCCGTTCACCGACATGCGCGTGTGGTCGCGCGCCAGCGCCTTGTTCAGCTCGGCCAGCACGGCGGCCTGGTGCTCCTCGCTCGCCATGTCGATGAAGTCGAGGATGATGATGCCGCCGAGGTTGCGCAGCCTGAGCTGGCGGGCGATGGTCTGCGCCGCCTCGAGGTTGGTCTTGAAGACGGTGTCGTCGAAGTTGCGCAGGCCGACGAAGCCGCCGGTGTTGACGTCGATGGTGGTCATCGCCTCGGTCTGGTCGATGATCAGGTAGCCGCCGGACTTGAGGTCGACGCGGCGCGCCAGCGCCTTCTGGATCTCGTCCTCGACGCCGTGCAGGTCGAACAGCGGCCGCTCGCCGGTGTAGTGGGTGAGCAGCGGCGCCAGCTGCGGCATGTATTCCTGGGCGAAGGCCGTCAGCTTGTGGAAGTTCTCGCGCGAGTCGATGACGATGCGCGAGGTCTCCGGCGTCACCAGGTCGCGCAGCAGGCGCTGGCCGAGGGTCAGGTCCTGGTAGAGCAGCGCGGGGGGGCGGGCGCTCACCGCGGCATTTTTCGCCTCGGCCCACATCTTGCGCAGGTAGGCGATGTCGTTGGCGAGCTCCTCGTCGCCGGCCTTCTCGGCCATGGTGCGCACGATGAAGCCGCCGGTCTCGTCGGCCGGCACCAGCTGCTGCAGCTTCCCGCGCAACTGCTCGCGCTCGGCCTCGCCCTCGATGCGCTGCGAGATGCCGATGTGCTTCTCCTGCGGCAGGTAGACGAGCAGCCGCCCGGCGATACTGATCTGGGTGGACAGGCGCGCGCCCTTGGTGCCGATCGGGTCCTTCAGCACCTGGACGATGAGGCTCTGCCCCTCGGAGAGGATCTTCTCGATCGGCTTGGGGCCGTCGCCGCCATGGCCGTTGCCGCCGCCGTGCCCGTTCTGGCGCTGCTCCCAGATGTCGGCGACGTGGAGGAAGGCAGTGCGCTCGAGGCCGATGTCGATGAAGGCCGACTGCATGCCGGGCAGCACGCGCACGACGCGGCCGAGACAGACGTTGCCGACCAGGCCGCGCGAGGCGGTGCGCTCGATGTGCAGCTCCTGCACGATGCCGCCCTGCATGAGGGCGACGCGGGTTTCCTGCGGCGTGAAGTTGACCAGAAATTCCTCGCTCATGGCGAGGAGTGTATCAGGTCGTCGCGGAATCCCCCGCGCGAGGGCGATCAGGAGCTCGCGTTCAGGCGCACGTAGAGCTTGGCGAGCAGGCGCTTGACCTGCTCCGAGGCGCGCACGTAGTCGCCGTACTGCAACAGGCGCATCGCCTCGTCCTTTTTTCCGGCCTGGGCGGTTTCCAGGACGCGGCCGGCGCACTGGTGGAAGAGGGCGTGCTGGCCCTTCATCTCACCGAAGGTGTCGATGGTGCCGAAGCGCTCGCCGCCGGTGCTGTAGATCCATTTGCCGAGCGGGCACTGGTCGTCGCGGCAGACCACCTCGACCTTGAGGTTCTCCTGGCTGGTGCCCTGGATGTAGCTCTCGAGGCGGCTCTTCCATTTGATGTGGGCCTCGATGGCCGTCATGAAATTCAGGCCGGCTACCTCCATCGCCGACGCATCGGCGGCCGGCGGCGGCGAGGGCGGGGAAGCCTCGCCCTCCTTTTGCCCGAGAATGCGCTTGAACCAGTCGAGTGCGCTCATGGTTGCCTCCCCCTTTATATCGGATAACCGAAGCGTCGCAGAAGCAGGGCGGTCTCGTAAAGGGGCAATCCCATGATGCCCGTATAGGAACCCCTTATCTCCTCGACGAAGATGGCGGCGCGGCCCTGGATGCCGTAGGCGCCGGCCTTGTCGAGCGGCTCGCCGCCGGCGACGTAGCGGCGGATCTCCTCGTGCTCGAGCGGGCGGAATCGCACCTCGCTGATGCTGAGCAGGTGATCGGTGCGGCCGTTGTCGGACAGCGCCACCGCCGTCAGCACGCGGTGCGTGCGGCCGGACAGGCGCTGCAGGATGGCGACGGCGTCGGCCTCGTGCTCGGGCTTGCCGATGATGTGGCCGTCGATCTCCACCGTCGTGTCGGCGGCCAGCACCGGATGCGGGATGAGGTGGCGCTCGCGGATGCGCCGCGTGCCGGCGCGGGCCTTGGCCAGGGTGACGCGCACGACGTAGTCCTCCGGCGCCTCGGTCGCCAGCACCGCCTCGTCGACGTCGGGGTCCTCGCGCGGCACGCCGCGGAACATCAGCAGCTCGAAGCGCACGCCGATCTGCGCCAGCAGCTCGCGCCGGCGCGGGCTGCGGGAGGCGAGATAAATCCTGGGTTCAAGGGTGATCATGCTTCCCTTATTCCCGGTGGTAGGGATGGTTCTTCAGCAGACTGGCGGCGCGATACAGCGCCTCGGCCAGCACCACGCGCACCAGGGCGTGCGGCAGGGTCAGGCTGGACAGGCGCAGCGTTTCCGCCGCCGCCGCCTTGATCTCGGGCGCCAGGCCGTCCGGCCCGCCGATGACGAGGGCGACGTCCTGGCCGCCCGCCATCCACCGGCGCAGGCGCTCGGCCAGCGCGCGCGTCGTCAGGTCCGCGCCGCGCTCGTCGAGCGCCACCAGCCGGCAGCGCGGCGGCAGCGCCTCGCGCAGGCGGCCGGCTTCGGCGGCCAGCAGCGCCTCGGCGGGCTTGCCGCCGCCACGCGGTTCGGCCTTGATCTGCTTCAGCTCGAGCGGCAGTTCGCGCGGCATGCGCTTGGCGAACTCGGTGAAGGCCGCGTCGGCCCAGCCGGGCATGCGCGTGCCGACGGCCGCCACCAGCAGCTTCATCCTCCCGCCGCCGCCTTCTTGCGCGGCGCGGGCTTGGCGGCCCACAGCTCTTCCAGGTTGTAGTAGCTGCGAATGGCCGGCTGCATGACGTGCACGACGATATCGCCGAGGTCGACGACGACCCACTCGCCGCTCTCCTCGCCCTCCATGCCGAGCACGCTGCCGCCGGCGGCGAGCACCTTGTCCTGCACGCTGCGGGCGAGCGACTTGGTCTGCCGCGCCGAATCGGCGCTGGCGATGATGATGCGGTCGAACAGGGGGGTGAGCCGGGTGGTGTTGATGACTTCGATGTCGCGCGCCTTGATGTCCTCCAGCGCGGCAACGGCGATCCTTTGCAGTTTTCTAACGTCCATCAGGCATGCCGTAGAGGTGGTGAAGCTGAATATACTCCCGCACGTGATCGGGAAGCAAATAGCGCACGCTGGTGCCGGCCGCCAGTTGCGCGCGCAGCAGCGAGGCGGAAATCGCCAGCGGCGTCATGGGGAAGCGGACGACGCGGCCGGCCGGCGCCTCATGCAGCGCCGCGGCGTCGTCGCCCAGACGGCCGGCGCAGGCCGCCGCCAGCTCGGCCGGCAGGTCTTCGGCCGACAGCGCAAAGCCGGGGCGGCTGGCCACGCCGAAATGGGCCAGCGCGAAAAGCTCGCGCCAGCGATGCCAGCCGGCCAGGCCGAGGAAGGCGTCGGCGCCCAGCAGCAGCACCAGCGGCCGCGCCGGCATCCCCGCGCGCAGCCGCTCGAGGGTGCTCGCCGTGTAGCTGGGCGCGTCACTGCGCGTTTCGGCATCGTCGACCGTGAAAGCGCGATTGCCGGCCACCGCCCGCCGCACCATCTCCAGGCGGTGCGCCGCCGCCACCCGCGGCGCGGCGCGATGCGGCGGCCGGCCGGCGGGAATCCAGCGCACTTCGTCCAGGCCGAGCGCTTCGCGCGCCTCTTCGGCGAGGCGCAAGTGGCCGTAATGCACGGGATCGAAGGTGCCGCCGATGAGGCCGAGCGGTTCAGGCATCGGCCGGCTCGGCGGAACGGACAAAGACGTCGCGATAGCTCAGGTAGAAGCTGGCGAACAGGGAGGGCACGAAGACGAACAGCAGCGGCAGCGACATCGCCACCGCGGTCATGCGCACCAGCCCCGGCGATAGCGCGGAGGCGATGCCGAGGACGATGCCGGGCAGGATGGCGCTGATCAGCGCCACGCCGAGGCCATACATGAGGAAGGGACGCCAGTTGCGCAAGCAGGCGACGAAGCTGAAGAACAGCGCCTTCAGGACGGACAGGTCGTCCCAGGCCGCCAGCATGGGGGCGAACCAGAACGCCATCAGCATCGGCACCATCAGGATCAGGGTGATCTGCAGGCCGTGCAGCAGCTGGTCGCTCTCCAGCAGTTCGTCCGGCGGCGTCTGGCCGGCCATCATGATGCCGAACAGGGTGCCGCCGTCGACCAGGGCGCTCGCCGCGAACACCCCCAGCGAGCCGAGCAGGTAGGCCGCGCCGAGGACCAGCAGGGTGTTGCGATTCTTGCCGAAGCCGGAGAACAGCAGGCCGAAGCCGTTGCCCGCGTCGCGCTCGAGTTCGCGGCAGCCGTTCATGACGCCGACCGAGAGTGCCGGCACGCACAGCGGCGCCAGCACCACGCCGAGGAACGGCACCAGGTTGAGGAAGATCAGCGCGAGCCAGTAGCCGAAGACCAGGAAGGTCAGCAGGGCGGGGTTTTTCCGGAACAGGCGGAAACCCCCGACGATCCAGTTCCAGCCGCGGATGGCGGGAAGTTGCCGGGCCTGCATTCAGCGGAAGGCGCCGCCGTGCAGGGCCGCGGTCATGGTGCGGTTATTCGAATATCTCCACATACGAGGAATAGAGCGCGCCCATCAATACCGGCACCATCACCAGCATGCCGAGGCCGAAGGGAATCATCGCAACGACGCACAGCACGAAAACGATCACGCCATAGACGAGGAAGGGCACGATGTTCTTCAGGCAGGCGAAGAAGCTGGCCTTCATGGCCTCGAGCGGCGCGATGTCGCGGAACACCACCAGCGCCGGCGCGAACCAGACGGCCATCGCCAGCGGCACCATCAGCGCCAGCATCACCAGCAGGGCGACGAAGAACCCGCCGATGGCCATGCCGACGCCGGGGCCGCGCCCGATCAGGCCGCCGGTGAGGGCGGCGCCGCCGCCGATGAGGAACACCAGCACGGTGATGGCGATCACGCCGACGAGGTAGAACACGCCGACCAGGACGAGGTTGGTGGTGTTCTGCTTGAATCCCGCGAACAGCGTGTCGATGCCGAACTCGCCGCCCTCCGAGAGCGACTTGCAGCCGAGCAGGATGCCGCCGGCGAAGACCGGCATGAGGAATTGCGCCGCCAGGCCGCCGATGACGGGAATGAAGCTGAGGACGATGAAGACGACCATAAGGATGACGGCGATGGCGATCCACATGCCCGGATTCTTCGTGAACAGCTGCCAGCCCTGCTTGAGCCACTCGATGCCGCGGCCGGCCGCCACGCTGCGGCCGCCCGGATCGAAGCTGCCGCCCTGCCCGGCATCGCCGCCCGGCACTAGAAACGGATTCTGTTCAGCCATGGCCACCCCCCTGTTGTTGGCAGTACGAACAAACCGCGAATCAGAACGTTCCGATCACCCACATCGGCACGCGCAGGCCGGAATCCGTCGATTCCTGGCGCGTCATGCGGCCGTCGCCCTTGTCGTCGACGAGGTAATAGGAGACGCCGTGCGGCGGCGTCACCCGGATCATGTAGAGGCGGCCGTTGATGCGGTATTCCTCGACCTTGTCCTCGCCGCGGCGGATGATGGTCACCTGCGGCTCCAGCGCCGGGTCGGGCTGGTAGCCCGGCGGGGGCGGGGGGGGCTCGGGCACCGGCTGCAGGCCGGCGGAAGGCTGCTGCGCGGCGGCGGGCAGGGCGAGGGCGATCAGCAGGGGCATCAGCAGGCGGCGCATGGCTTTGTCCTAGGGAGATTCGCCGGGAATTGTATCAGAGGTTGAGCAGCAGCTCGTGCTCGTGCGGCAGGGGCTCGAAGCCGCGCCCTTCGTAGTGCTTGAAGATGGCGTCGACCGCCTGTTCCGGCTCGTCGATGACCTGCATCAGCTCGAGGTCCTCGACGTCGATCATGCCCTCCGCCACCAGGCGCTCGCGGAACCAGTCGAGCAGGCCCCGCCAGTAGTCGGCGTTCATCAGGATCAGCGGGAAGCGCCGGCTCTTGCCGGTCTGGATCAGGGTCAGCGCTTCCATCAGCTCGTCGAGCGTGCCGAAGCCGCCCGGCAGCACGACGTAGGCGGCGGCGAACTTGACGAACATCACCTTGCGCGCGAAGAAGTGGCGGAAGCTGAGCGAGATGTCCTGGTAGGCATTGCTCAGCTGCTCCTGCGGCAGCTGGATGTTGAGGCCGACGCTGGCGCTCTTGCCCTGGTAGGCGCCCTTGCTGGCCGCCTCCATGACACCGGGCCCGCCGCCGGTGATCACGCAGAAGCCGGCGTCGGAGAGCAGGCGCGCCACCTGCTCCGCCCGCTGATAGTAGGGGTGCTCCGGCCCGATGCGCGCGCTGCCGAAGATCGACACCGCCGGGCGAATCGGCCCGAGGCGCTCGGTGGCCTCGACGAACTCTGACATAATGCCGAACATGCGCCACGACTCGCGCGCCGTCGGCGAAGCGGCATCGGTCTGCGGGTTGGCGGCGTTGCGAAGTTTCTCGTTCATGGTTGTCTGAATTTCCTATGCCCGTACTGCTGCTGGTCGACGGCTCGTCGTACCTCTACCGCGCCTTCCACGCCATGCCCGACCTGCGCAACCGGGCGGGCGAGCCGACCGGCGCGGTGTACGGGGTCATCGCCATGCTACGCCGCCTGGATAGCGACTTCAAGGCGAACGGCGTCGCCTATCGCGCCTGCGTCTTCGACGCCAAGGGCAAGACCTTCCGCGACGAGTGGTACCCCGACTACAAGGCGCACCGCCCGCCGATGCCCGACGACCTCGTCCGCCAGATCGAGCCGCTGCACGCGTGCATCCGCGCGCTGGGCTGGCCGCTGCTCGCCATCGAGGGCGTCGAGGCCGACGACGTCATCGGCACGCTGGCGCGCGAAGCCAGCCGCCAGGGCATCGAGGTGGTGGTGTCCACCGGCGACAAGGATCTGGCGCAGCTGGTGAACCCGCAGGTGCGGCTGGTGAACACCATGAGCAGCGAGGTGCTCGACGAGGCCGGCGTGCTGGCCAAGTTCGGCGTCGGGCCGGAGCGGATCGTCGACTACTTCGCGCTGGTCGGCGACAGCGTGGACAACGTGCCGGGCGTGGACAAGGTCGGGCCGAAGACGGCGGCGAAGTGGCTGCAGGAATATGGCAGCCTGGACGCCATCGTCGCCCGCGCCGGTGAAATCGGCGGCAAGGTCGGCGAGAACCTGCGCAAGCACCTGGATTTCCTGCCGCTCGGCAGGAAGCTCGTCACCGTCGTCTGCGACCTCGAACTGCCGGTGAAGGTGGCGGACCTCGCACCGCAGCCGCCCGACAAGGCGAAGCTCGCCGAGCTGTTCGCGCGGCTGGAGTTCAAGACCTGGCTGCGCGAACTCGACACCCCCTCTCCCCCGCCGGGGGAGAGGGCCGGGGCGAGGGGGGAAATCGCAGAGACCCAGCCCGCCGGCGCCCACCGCATCGCCTACGAGACAATCCTCGACTGGCCGACCTTCGACGCCTGGCTGGCGAAGCTCGACGCCGCGCCGCTCGCCGCCTTCGACACCGAGACCACCAGCCTCGACCCGATGCGGGCGCGCCTGGTCGGGATGTCCTTCGCCACGGCCGCCGGCGAGGCCGCCTACCTGCCGCTCGCCCACCGCTATGCCGCCGTGCCGCAGCAACTGACTTTCGAGGAGGCGCTGGCGAAGCTGAAGCCGTGGCTGGAATCGCCGCGCCACGCCAAGGTCGGGCAGAACCTGAAGTACGACATGCACGTGCTCGCCAACCACGGCCTGCGCCTCGACGGCATCGCCCACGACACCCTGCTCGAATCCTACGTCGTCGAGTCGGACCGGAGCCACGACATGGATTCGATGGCGCTGCGCCACCTCGGCATCGCCACCATCAAGTACGACGAAGTCACCGGCAAGGGCGCCTCGCGCATCGGCTTCGAGCAGGTCGACATCGCGCGCGCCGCGGAATACGCCGCCGAGGACGCCGACGTCACGCTGCGCCTGCACGAGGCGCTGCATCCGCGCCTCGCCGAGGAGCCGAGGCTGGAAGCGCTCTACCGCGACATCGAGATGCCGGTGATGCGGATCCTCTTCCGCATGGAAAGGAACGGCGTGCTGGTCGACGCGCCGCTGCTGGAGCGCCAGGGCCAGCAGCTCGGCCTGCGCATGCTGGAGATCGAGGCGCAGGCGCACGCCGCGGCGAAGCAGCCCTTCAACCTGAATTCGCCCAAGCAGATACAGGAGATCCTCTTCGAGCGCGAGCAGCTGCCGGTGCTGAAGAAGACGCCCTCCGGCGCGCCGTCCACCGACGAGGAAGTGCTGGAGCAATTGTCGCTCGACTACCCGCTGCCGAAGCTGATCCTCGACTACCGCGGCCTGGCCAAGCTGAAGAGCACCTACGCCGACAAGCTGCCGAAATCCGTCGACCCCGCCACCGGCCGCGTGCACACCAATTTCTCGCAGGCGGTGGCGGTAACCGGGCGGCTGGCCAGTTCCGACCCGAACCTGCAGAACATCCCGATCCGCACGGAAGAAGGCCGGCGCATCCGCCAGGCCTTCGTCGCGCCGGCGGGATCGAAGCTCGTCTCCGCCGACTACTCGCAGATCGAGCTGCGCATCATGGCGCACCTCTCCGGCGACCGCGGCCTGCTCGAGGCCTTCGCCGCCGGCGAGGACATCCACCGCGCCACCGCCGCCGAGGTGTTCGGCGCGGCGCCGGCGGAGGTGACCAGCGAGCAGCGCCGCTACGCCAAGGTGATCAACTTCGGCCTCATCTACGGCATGTCGGCCTTCGGCCTGGCGCGCCAGCTCGGCCTCGAGCGCGGCGCGGCGCAGGCCTACATCGACCGCTACTTCGCGCGCTATCCCGGCGTGGCCAACTACATGGAGACAACGCGATTGCAGGCGCGCGAGCGCGGCTACGTCGAGACGGTGTTCGGCCGCCGCCTGTGGCTGCCGGAGATCAAGTCGGCCGCTCCGGCCCGGCGCCAGGCCGCCGAACGCGCCGCCATCAACGCGCCGATGCAGGGCACCGCCGCCGACATCATCAAGCTGGCGATGATCGTCGTGCAGCGCTGGCTGGACGAGGCGCGCATGCGCACGCTGCTGATCCTGCAGGTGCACGATGAACTGGTGCTGGAAGTGCCGGAGGCGGAGCTCGAGGCCGTGCGCCATGAATTGCCGAAGCTGATGGCCGGCGTGGCCGAGCTCTCCGTGCCGCTGCTGGCCGAGGTGGGCGTCGGCGCGAACTGGGACGAGGCCCATTGAGGCAATGGGCCTGATGCGGGACGAGGCGCACTGACGATCGGCGCTTTCCGCCGATCAGCGAAAAGTCAGTCCCTGCGAGACGGCGCGGTCGAGCCAGCCGAGCGCCAGGGCGGTCCACAGCGAGAGCGGCCGCGCTTCGGGCAGGCGCAGCGCCTCGGCGCGGCCGAGCACCCGCGGGCGGATGTCCTCGCCCTCGTGGGCGAGGCCGTGGCTGCCGGCCACGGCGGCGGCGTCCACCGTCGCGCAGAAGAGATGCAGCCGCTCGCTCGAAAGATGCGGCGCGGTGAGGTAGCTGCCGATCGGCACGATCGTCTTCGCCGCCAGTCCCGCCTCCTCGGCGATCTCGCGCTTCACGGCTTCCAGCGGCGTCTGCCCGGCCTCGATGCGCCCGGCGACGATGTCGACCAGCCACGGGGAAGCGCCGGCCAGGTGCGCGCCGGCGCGGTACTCTTCGATCAACACGACCTGGTCCGCGGCCGGATCGTAGAGCAGCGCCGCGGCGGCGTCGCTGCGGTGCAGGACCTCGCGCACCAGCGGCCCCGTCGTGCCGCCGTCGAAGCGGTCGTGCTCGACGACGAGCCGGCGCAGCCGGAAGAAGCCGGCGTAGGCGGTAACGTCCTCGAGGATCTTCGCTTTCATCTTGCCGTCGTCCATGCGGCCATTGTGGGGCATCCGGGCCGCCCGCGCCAAGCCCGGCTCAGGGGGCGGCTTCGTCGACCAGCGCGCGCATGCGTTGCCAATGCGAGCCTTCCCAATAGATGCGGCCGCAGGCCTCGCAGGTGGTGAAGCGTTGGTAGCGCTCGCGCACCATCGGCGGCAGCCGGTCGAGCACCTGCGCCTTGTCGACATCGCGCAGCGGCTGGTTGCATTCCAGGCAGAGCGTGAAGGGGCGCAGGCTGCCGACGAGGTCGAGGCGATGCAGGATCTCCCTGAACTGCAGCGAAGGCTTCAAGGCATGCACGTAGCAGCCGTGGGTCAGCTCGCGCAGTTTCAGCAGCTCGCGGTCGCGCGTCAGCACGATGCGGCCGTCGGCGACGGCGAGCGCGACGATCTCGCGGTCGTCGAAATCGTTGCGGTAGAGGGTGTCGAAGCCGGCCATGCGCAGCAGGTGCGCCAGCCCGCCCAGGTGCGCGTCGGCGACGAAGCGCGTCTCGCGCAGCGGCTGCTCGCGCAGGCGCAGCAGCGGCGTCACGTCGAGGGCTTCGAACTTCGGGTAGACGGCGACGCGGTCGCCGTCGGCGAGCAGGCGATCGAAGCCGACCGACTCGCCATTGACCAGGATCAGCTCGACCTCGGTGTGCGGCACGCCGAGCGCCTCGATCATGTGCTTGACGGTGGCGGCGCGCGCGCAGGGCGCGGAGAACGCCTGCTTGCGCCGCTCCGGCGCCAGGAAGTCGTTCAGTTCCTCGTAGAAGCGGAAGGTCGCCGTGACCACGCCATCGTCCTGAAAGTATGTTTCGTGCAGCCGCCATTATCGCGCCCGGCACCGAACTTCGACGCATGGGTGCCTGAAAGCGGATGGAGTCGCTCAGCGGCGGGGCGGGACAGGTTCCGCCGCCTGCCGCGAGAACGCGCGGATGCCCGGGAATCCGGTGGCCAGCGCGGTGCCGGTCAGCACGATGGCCGCTCCCGCGAAAGTGTGCCAGCCGACCGCCTCGTCGAGGAAGGCATACCCCCACAGGACGCCGAAAACCGGGATCAGGAAGGTGACGGTCAAGGCCGACGTCGCGCCGATGTCGGCGATCAGGCGGAAATAGAGCAGATAGGCGACGCCGCTGCACAACACCCCCAGGGCGACCACCGCCGCGGCGACGTGGGCTGCGGGAAAGTCCGGGGGCACCGGGGAAAAGCAGAGCGCAGGCGCGATCAGCAGCACCGACGCCCACATGCTTCCATGGGCGTTGGCGAACGGCTCCACCGATGCCGCCGACCTGGCGTAGGTCGTCGCGATGCCGTAGGAACCCGCTGCAGACAGGGCGGCAAGGATCGCCGCGCCTCCCCCGGCCGGCAGCGAGAGCGATTCCACTCCGGCGAGCAGCGCGACACCGGCAATGCCGAGCAGCAGCCCGATCATCTGCCTTGGCGCCAATGAAGCCCGGGTCCAGACGGCCCCGATCGCCGCCCCCCAGATCGGCGCGGTGGCGTTGAGGATAGACAGCAGCGACGCCGAAACCATTGTCGCCGCATACGCGAACAGCAGGAACGGCAGTGCCGAATTGAAGAAACCCAGCACCAGGAAATGGCGCCAGTGCTTCCTTGCGCCGAGCGCCTTCTTCAGATAGGCACCGACCACGGCGAGGAACATGGCCGCGAGAACCACGCGCAGGAAAATGAGCGGCGTCGGGCCCAGGACAGGCGCGCCGACCCTCAGGAAAAGAAATGAAGCGCCCCAGATGGCCGACAGGGCGATCAGGCGTGCCGCACTCGCAGTATTCACGGGGGAAAGCCGGGCGCCGCCGATCAGCCCTCTTCCAGCACGCTCAGCAGGTAGCGCCCGTAGCCGCTGTTGTGCAGCGGCTCGGCGAGGCGGCGCAGCTGGGCGGCGTCGATGTAGCCCATGCGCCAGGCGATCTCCTCGGGGGCGGCGATCTTCAGGCCCTGGCGCTTCTCGATGGTCTGCACGAAGTGCGAGGCCTCGATGAGCGATTCGTGGGTGCCGGTGTCGAGCCAGGCGTGGCCGCGGCCCATCATCACCACGTTGAGCTCGCCCAGCTCGAGGTAGCGGCGGTTGACGTCGGTGATCTCCAGCTCGCCGCGCGGCGAGGGCTTGAGGCCGGCGGCGATGTCGCAGACCTGCTCGTCGTAGAAGTAGAGGCCGGTGACGGCGTAGCGCGAGCGCGGCTTCGCCGGCTTCTCCTCGATGCTGACGGCGCGGCCGTCGGCGCCGAATTCCACCACGCCGTAGCGCTGCGGGTCGGTCACCGGGTAGGCGAAGACCGAGGCGCCGTGGGCGCGCGCCGCGGCGGCCTGCAGGTCCTTCTGCAGGTCGTGGCCGTGGAAGATGTTGTCGCCGAGCACCAGCGCGCTGGGCGCGCCGTCGACGAAGTCGCGGCCGATGAGGAAGGCCTGGGCGAGGCCCTCGGGCTTCGGCTGCACGGCGTAGGAGAGCGAGATGCCCCAGCTCTTGCCGTCGCCGAGCAGCTGCTCGAAGCGCGGCAGGTCCTGCGGCGTCGAGATGACGAGGATGTCGCGGATGCCGGAGAGCATCAGGGTCGACAGCGGATAGTAGATCATCGGCTTGTCGTAGATCGGCAGCATCTGCTTCGACACCGCCAGCGTCACCGGATAGAGCCGGGTGCCCGAGCCGCCGGCGAGGATGATGCCTTTTCTCTTCGCACTCATGGTGTCAATCCG
>Ga0226835_1000121_pt1 | contig 145934 bp, 127 predicted proteins | sample LAC_MetaG_1_FD_163627 | JGI IMG/M metagenome (GOLD analysis project Ga0226835, IMG submission 163627) | Anaerobic ammonium oxidizing microbial communities from anammox membrane bioreactor (MBR) in UC Berkley, California, United States -... | ecosystem: Engineered > Bioreactor > Anaerobic >... | reverse complement strand
CACCGATGCAAACGTTCCTTGACTCAAAACATCTCGCCAAGGAGAAAATGCTTGACACTTTGACAGTCGCATCCACGAATACAAACTAATCCATCAACTGTCAGATGATGTTCTAGCAAGTACAGTTGATGCTATGTCTGCGCCTTTTCCGACTCATGGCTTCCGCGTGCCTTATCGTCCGGCACCGTCTCCATCATCCCAAACCCCATCGAATTCTTCTCCCCCAGCCCGCTTTCATAGGCAAGCTTGATGAGATCGATGTCTCCCTCGATGTTCACCGGACAGAGGAAGCCCCGGACCTTCGTCTCATCCGTCCGCCCCTCCTTGATCGTTATCAGCTTGCTGACTCTTTCGGGACCGCCACGGGAAGCGATGAAATGCTGATCGAATGCGCATTGAAAGGGTTTTGCTCCTTCAAGACCGTTTTCCCCGTACAGCGAGCGATACTTATTAACAATGTTTGTCCGGAGAGCTTCCGACAACAAGGGGTCATCCACGCGCAAATACCGCGGAACAAGCCTGCCGTTCCTCTGCTCCGGCACGGAGACGGTTACCGGGGAAAGCAGACGAAACGTCATGGAACTTTTCCATTCCGGTTCAGGAAGCACTTCGATCTGCTCAATGAGAAAACGGTTGTCTTCCCTCTCGATGAAAAACTCCCGCTTCTCAAACATGCCCGTCACAAGATGCTGGAGCGTGGCATCCACCGGCATGCCGACATACCAATGGATCTTCGACGATCGAAAATGAAGCCTCCCTCCATCAATGCGCCGGTCCGGAACAACGAGCTGTGAAAAACAGAAATGCTTGAAACGCCTGTGCAAACCCTCGGGACTGTATCCCTTCTGATGCAAGAACGCGGAATACTCCGGCGAGGACTGTTCGATCCAGGAATAGATGGCCGAGGAGAGATAGTAGGCGTAATTGAGCGTGAAACTGCCCTGTCTCTTCGCGGCAACGAGCGTGAGCCTGAGCCGCATGGTTCCAACAAGGAAAGGCGCTCACCCCCCAAGGGGGAGTCGCAGGAAGTTACTTATATTTCAAGAAAAAGCAAGGGTGGGTAGTGTCTTAGGGTGGCGAAGTGGCTCCGTGGGACGCTCAACGGCATGCCCCCCGCAATCTACACGGGCTCTTCGGGGGGATATCCGGCCCGACGAAGTTCCTCCAATTCCTGTCTGAGGGGCTCCCAGTATGCGCGGTCAATCTCGCGCACCTGCTGCTGTTCGGCCGCTAATCCTTCCTCGAGCGCATGCTCATCGCCTTTGAGGGCCGCAACGAGCAAAGGCCGGACAGAACTCAACTCCCTGGCCAAACCCTGGGCCTGCCGGGCAAGTTCCATGAGCATGCGAGGGGTGCGCGATTCCAGGAGCCAGAAACGAACCTTCTCCGCCGAATGCTCCTTTTGGCTCAGGTAATCTGCCTCAACCAAGCGACGGATCATCGGCCAATCCTTGTCTCGCTGGGTCTTTTTCGACCGAACAAGGTCCGCAAGAGAAAGCAGGTCCACCCCTTCGCCTGGGGAAAAATCAACACGTACCCGCCTCTCCCAAAGTCTGTCGAACGGTTCAACACCTCTCATCACCGACATGACATCAATCCGAATGCGCTCTGCCTCGGGATGGTAACTGCGAAAGTGAACGGCATGCCCCTTCTGAAGGTAGGCAATCTCAAACGGCGGAACCGCGATCCGCGTTGCCTGAAGCTCTTGCAAAGCCCCTTTCAAAAGCTCCAGATTCTTCTGCGACGCCAGAACGGCAATGTCGGTATCGCGGCTGAATTCGGCAGCCCCGTACAGAACGCACGCCTGACCCCCCATCAGCAACGCCCGTACGTCATGCCTGGAGAGTGTCGAAAGGACTTTCTGAATCGGGTTCCGGATTGAGCGATCCTCCGACTGAGAGATAGAATGCCCACAACTTCTCCGTCTCCGACCAGCGCTCCTGCGGCGTCAGACGGTACCACTCGAACCACTCGTCTTCAATCATCCAGGGAATGTTCACGAGGGAATATAAAGAGAGCACCCCTTAATTGCAATCATGTCCCTCCGCGTCGGAGATTCACCCGTGCCTGTGCCCCACCTGGTCAATCGAATGGCGGTGCTGGGGACCCATGGAGCGGAATTGGGTGGGCGTCATGCCGGTGACGCTCTTGAACTGATTCGAAAGATGCTGGACACTGCTGTATCCCAGCAGATACGAGATCTCGCTCAACGTGCGATCGCCGTATTTCAGCAGTTCCTTGGCATATTCTATGCGTTGAAGAATGAGATAGCGCTCGATGGTGATGTTCTCGACGGTGGAAAAAAGAGAGCTCAGAGTATGATAATCCCTCCCTACCTCCCGTGCAATGAACTCGGAGTCCTTGATGCGGATGGGATTCTTCTCATGATCATTCCGGGCCAGCTTCAACACGGCATGCTTGATGTCTTCAATCAGCTTCGCCCGCTTGTCCTCCACCAGCTCAAAACCGTTCTTCTCCAGAACCCTCCTGATGGCCTCCGTCGGCACCTCATTCCCTGCAACAACCACTTCCCCCAGCTCCACGCTTCGCACGTCAAGTCCCAAAGCCGTCAGCTCATCCCGCACCACCTTGACGCATCGGGGACAGACCATGTGCTTGATATAGAGCGTGGCTGGCATTGGTGGTTCAACGTTGAAGGCTGAGATCGTGAGACGTGACGCTTTTCGAATTTCGATGCTTCCCTTCACCATCGCCTTGGAACATTTTTCACGCAACGCACCGTGTCACGCGCAATCAACAGCTCCTCGTTCGTGGGAATGACAAACACGCGCACCTTCGACTGCGTCCCGGAGATCTCCCCCTCCTTCCCCGCCACCGTCTTCTCATTCAGCGAATCGTCAAGTTCGATGCCGAGAAATCCCAGGCCGGCCAGAACGCGCCTCCGGATCACGGCCGAGTTCTCGCCGATGCCTCCCGTGAATACAATCGCATCCGCCCCGCCCAGCTCTGCAAGATACGCGCCGATGTACTTCCGTACACGCCCGCAGAACAGGTCAATCGCAAGCTTCGCCCTCCGATCCTGATGCTCCTGCTCCTCGGCCAGAAGGTCCCGCATGTCGTTCGTGAGCCCTGAGATGCCAAGTAATCCCGATTGTTTGTTCAAGAGCGCGTCCACTTCGATGATGCTCATCCCTTCCTGATGCATGAGGTATTCAATGATCGAGGGATCCAGATCACCCGACCGCGTGCCCATGACAAGCCCTTCGAGCGGCGTCAACCCCATGGACGTGTCCACCGAGCTTCCGTTTCTGATCGCGCAGACCGAACAGCCGTTCCCGAGATGAATCGTGATGATATTTGTTTCTTCCTTGGCCTTTCCGACGATCTGCCTGTACCGGTAGGCCACGTATCGGTGCGACGTGCCGTGAAATCCGTAGCGGCGGATCTTGTGCCGTCGGTACAACTGATAGGGAATCGCGTAGAGGTACGATGTCTCAGGCATGGTGGAATGAAACGACGTATCAAAGACAGCCACCTGGGGAACGCCTGATCCCACGATTTCCAACGCCGCGCGGATCCCTTTGAGATTGGCAGGGTTGTGCAAGGGGGCCAGATCGATGCAGTCCTCAATGCCACGGATCACTTCTTCATCAATGACCACCGACCTGGTGAACTTCTCTGCTCCGTGGACGACGCGATGACCCACGGCATGGATGTCACCGATGGAGCGAATGCCCTCGATGGCCGCTTCGGGCGAGACGAGCCAGCGCAGAATGAAATCCAGCGCTGCACGGTGATCACGCAGCGGGGCCGCCTGCTTGACCGGCGGTTTTGCGTTGCTCTGAAGGGTGATCAAAGACTGGCTCCCGATCCGCTCGATGATCCCACGCGCGAGCTGACGGTCTGCATTCTGCTGAATGAGATCAAGATCGGTGGCGATGACCTGGAATTTGAGAGACGAAGAACCGCAGTTGAGGACGAGGATGTTCATCGGGAGTGAATAGCGAATCGTGAATGGTGAATCGTGGCAAAGGACAAACTAATTCTTTGTTTATGAATACTCAAGCCTTCACTTTCTGAGCTTTTTCACGTATCTTTGAGCTTGTTGACTCAGTCAATCGCCTGCTCTCATTCCCGTAACCCATCCGTGAGTATCCGCGAGCATCAGTGAGTATCTGCGCGTGAAGAAATATTCCCTCAAACCGCTTCCCCACGATCATCTCCAGCTTGTTGTCCCTCAGAAACTGCGGGTGAACTACAAGACCGACCTGAACGAAGCCCAGTACGAGGCGGTCACATCGGTCAACGGCCCCCATCTGATCATTGCCGGGGCGGGGACGGGAAAAACGAGGACCATCGTATACCGCGTATCCTATCTGGTCGAGCTCGGCGTCCGCCCCGATGCGATCCTCCTGCTCACCTTCACCCGCAAGGCGGCACAGGAAATGCTCAGACGAGCGTCGATTCTGCTTGATGCGCGTTGCGAGAGGGTCTCGGGCGGCACGTTTCACTCTTTCGCAAACTCCGTCCTCCGGAAACATGCCCCTCTCCTCGGCCTCGAGCGTAGTTTCACGATTCTCGATCAGACCGACGCGGAAGACGTGATGAATCTGATCAGGACCAGGCTGAAGTTCGACACCAAAGAGAGGCGCTTTCCGCGCAAGGAGGCCTTGTACGATCTCTACAGCCGGTCGGTCAACACGCTGACGCCTCTGTCGGCCCTCCTTGCGGTTGACTACCCCCAGTATCTGGAACAGGAGCAGGACATCAGCACCCTGTGCCGCGAATACGAAGCCTACAAGAAGCGGCATCAGCTCATGGATTACGACGATTTGCTGACCTCCCTGGCACGATTGCTTCAGGAACACGAGTCCGTCAGGGACCTGCTGTCCGATCGGTACAAGTACATCATGGTGGATGAGTATCAGGATACGAACAGAGTCCAGGCCGAGATCGCGCGGCTTCTTGCGGGAGCGCATCGCAACCTCATGGTCGTCGGCGACGACGCACAATCGATCTACTCGTTCCGCGGCTCCACGATCCGGAACATCCTGGAATTCCCCGAACAGTTCCCCGACTGCAAGGTCATCAAGCTTGAAGAGAACTTCAGAAGCACACAGCCTATCCTGAATCTGGCGAACGCGATACTGGCAAGGGCGGGTACGGGGGAACGCACATAGTTCCGGACCCATGGTTTCGGATTCCATTGAAACCATGAATCATGAACGAGACGCCTTACCAATGTTCTACAAAGAACTCTATACGAAGAAGCCCGGCGGCGAGCCGCCACAGCTCGTTGTTGCGGAGAACGAGAACATGCAATCCAGGTTCGTGGTCCAGAGGATCCTCGAGCTCCGGGAGGAGGGCGTGCCGCTCGAGGAAATGGCGGTTCTGGTGCGCTCATCGTTTCATTCGTTCGATCTGGAAATCGAACTGACCAAGGCGAACATCCCGTTTGTAAAATTCGGCGGATTCAAGTTTGTTGAAACGGCTCATGTCAAGGACATGATCGCCTACCTGCGTGTGCTGGAGAACCCGCGGGACGTCGTCTCCTGGAACAGGATTCTTCTTCTGCTCGACGGCGTCGGCCCAAGAACCGCCGAGAAGATCATCGACGACGTTCTTGCGCGGAAATTCACTCCTGAATCGCCGTTCTGGTTGGGCTTTCAAGGATACCCTGAGACGGCCAGGGGGTTGTTTACAATGCTGAAGGACGTCGCCAGACCGTCCCTCACTCCGGGCGAACGCGCATATCAGATCCTGCAATACTACGAACCCATTCTCCGCAACCGCTATGACGATCATACGAAGCGGAGGAAAGATCTGGAAATGTTTCAGAACATTGCGGAGCGCTACACCGACACGGCGTCGTTGCTGACCGACCTGGCGCTCGAGCCTCCCAACGAAAGCGTGGTTGACGTGGAGTCGCCAGGACCGGAAACAGAATACCTGACCGTGTCCACAATCCACAGCGCCAAGGGGCTGGAGTGGAACACCGTGTTTATTCTGTACGCGCTGGAAGGCCGGTTCCCGACCATGCGTTCGGTGGCTTCTGATGACGAATTGGAGGAAGAACGCCGTCTGATGTACGTCGCCTGCACACGCGCCAAGGAGCATTTGTACATCACCTATCCCATCAATGTGTACGACCGGGAGAGCGGAATGGTCCTCAGCAAGCCGTCACGGTTCATCCAGGGCCTGCCGGAGAACCTGCTCGAACAGTGGGTGGTGGAATGAGAAGAGGGGGTGATGTGGTGATGTGGCGATGTGGTGATGTGGTGATGTGGTGATGTGGTGATGTGGTGATGTAAATTCAAATGAGCGCACAACCACATGACAACATGACAACATGGCAACATGATAACATGACAACATGATAACATAATGACATGATCACATGATCACATGACAACATCACAACATAATCACATTTTTCTTGATCGCAACGAAAACCTTTACGGCCCGTCGCCGAAATGCTTTGAAGCGCTCAGGGCCATGACGCTTGAAGAACTGAGCTTCTATTCCCGCGATTTTCAGCGAGGGGTCAAGAGCACGCTCTCGGAGCGGCTGGCTCAGGAACACGGGATTGCGGAGAGCCAGATCCTGCTGAGCGAGGGAAGCGAGGACATGCTGAAGCAGGCCGTCCATTGCTACCTCGGCCCGGGGGAGAAGATTCTTTGTCCGGATCAATCGTGGTGGTACTATCGTGCCGTTGCAGCGGAGGTGGGCGGGGAAACTGTCACGTACAAACTGCACGAGAGGGGGAATGCGTATGTCTACGACGTCGATGCGCTCATCGATCAGTACGAGCGCATTTCGCCGCGCGTTGTCCTCATCGCCTCCCCGAACAATCCCACCGGCAACTCGTTTCGCGACGACGACCTCCTGCGCCTCACCGAAGCGTTCCGGGAGAGCATTGTGATTCTGGACGAGGCCTACTGGGGCTTTTCCTCCCCCGATGCCGGACGACTGGGTCGCCTGGTCGGATCATACCGTAATCTGCTGGTCCTTCGCACGTTTTCCAAATTCTACGCGCTTGCGGGTGCGCGGATCGGCTATGCTGCCGCGGGAGCAAGCCTGTCACGGCTGACCAGATTCGCCTCACGGTACCTGGGATACAACCGGATCTCCGAACTGCTTGCTCTCGCCGCGCTCGATTCCCCGGAGTACTACCGCGCCATCAACGAAAACATCCGGGCCGACAGGGACCGCCTCTACGCGTTCTTCGACGGAATCAGGGGTGCAACATGCTTTCGCTCCGATGCCAACTTTGTTCTTGTCCGCCTCCCGTCAGGACTTGCCCAGCGCCTCGCGGACCATCTCAAAACCAGGGACATCCTCGTCAAGACATTTTCTGAAGACGAGTTCCGTGACTGCATCAGAATCACGATCGGAACGCGGGAACACACGAGAACCCTGGAGGATGCCCTGGCGGGATACTTCTCCTCATCACCTCAGACGACATGAAATGCGTCATCCTGGCGGCCGGTGCCTCGCGGCGTCTGCAGCCATTGACAAACAAGACTCCGAAGTGCCTTCTCGAGATCGGAGGCATGACATTGCTGGAACGCACGATTCGGACGATCCGCGACGCCGGGATCAGGCAATTTGCCATCGTGACCGGGTTCGAGGAAGCAAAGATCCGTTCGCTCGTGAGGAAACGCTTTCCCCGGCTGAACGTTACGTTTGTTCATAATCGCCGGTTTCGCGCCACGAACAACGCTTACTCGCTCTTCCTTGCCCGTGAGTTTGTCGGCGATGCGCCCCTCCTCTTGAGCGACAGCGACATCCTCTTCGGGGCCGGTCTGCTGGACGAGATGATCGAGAATCCACACAAGCCCAACCGCATCGCGGTGAGGGTGACCGGCATGCATGACGAGGAGGAAATCCGGGTGAAAATCAACCGGTGGGACCATGTCGTCGAGATCGGCAAGCACGTGCCGCTTCGCTACACATACGGCGAATCGATCGGCATCGAGGCGTTCTCCGCTCCCGCGACTCGCCGCATCTTCGAAATCCTCGAACAGAGGATCGCCGGGGGAACCGGCAAAACGGAGTACTATGAGGCGGCATTCCAACAGGCCGCTCACGAGGGGATGAGAATCTGGGCTATCGACGTCAGCCGGTTCCCCGCGATCGAAATCGATACGAAGGATGACCTCGAGCGCGCACAATCCATCGCATCCACCCTCGATCATGGATAATCCCTATCGGTACGAGGCATCCGTCAAATCACGCGTTTCCGACGAGCTGATCAACACGTACCTGCTCCGTCCTCTCGCGGGCATCATCGTGTGCCTGCTCTATCGGACCCCTGTCACACCGAATCAGGTCACCATCGCTTCAACAATCGCAGGGATCCTTGCCGGGTGGGCATATACCGGGGCAACACACGAGGCGATTGCGGGAGCGGGGTTGCTTGTCACGCTGAAGGACCTCCTCGATTCTGCCGACGGCCAGCTCGCGCGGGCAAAGGCTCAATACAGCCGGCGCGGACGGTTTCTTGATTCGATCGGGGATTTCGTTGCCGATGGCGCCATCTTTGCCGGAATCGGATACGCCCTGTTCGCCAACACCGGTGACCCGTCCGTCTGGATCTGGTCGTTTCTCGGATTTCTCGGCATTACTCTCCGCGTTTCCCACCATGTTTTCTATCAGACATCCTACCTTCACCTCGAAGGAGCCTACGAGAAGAACAGGATCACCGAGGAACTGAAGCCCGAAGACTTGAAGGAGGACCGTCTGACGCGCGTCCTGCAGTCGGTGTTTCAGGTTCTGTACGGCTGGCAGGACCGGCTCATGAAGCGACTCGACGAGGCGTGCCGGTCGGGCCGTTCCGACCGTGAGTTTCTGGAACGATGGTACAGCGACAGGTTGGCGTTGCGGCTCTCGGGACTGGTTGGATTTGGCACGGAGCTTTTCATCCTCATGGCGTGCTCCGTGTTTAACAAATTGGACGTCTATCTTGTCCTCAACCTTGCCCTGATGAATGGAATCATTTTCTCATCATATGTGTACAGGCGGTTGTACCTGCAACCCAGGCTGAATAGAGATTGAGGATTTTTTTCCTTTTCCTTTCCCTTTTCCTCTTCCTTTTCCTCTTCCTTTTCCTTTTCCTTCCTTACCTCTTCATCTTCTTCAGCTGTCTGTACCGCTTGAGCTTTCCTCTGATCGTGGCGATCAACGTGTCGTGGGAGAACGGCTTGGTGATATAATCGTCCACCCCCAGTTCCTTGCCGGTCCTGATCAGCACCTCGTCTGTCAATCCGCTCAGAAAGATGAACGGAATGTCCTGCAGGCGGTCGATTTCGCGGACCTTTTCATAGAACGAAAAGCCACCCATGGTTGACGTTTCAAGGTTGATGTCGGAAATGATCATGTCCGGCGTTGTTTCCTTGAGCACCTTGAACGCCTCATCGGTTGTGGTGAATGGAAGAGTCTGAAACCCCGCCTCCTGCAGGCTGTCGGAGACCACCTTCAGCAGTTTCTCGTCGTCGTCAATGACAATGATCTTCGCCTTTTGGCTCGACGGACGCAACTCCCACAGCAGTTGGGCCTCGATTGCTTCGTGCTCTTCAAGCGTGATATTGAATTTCTTTCGAAGATCCGCAAGCGCGGTGGCAGACGCGGGCGAGATGGCGCCTGATGACCATGCCAGTCGGAACGCTTTCGTATACGCCTCGACCTTGGCTTCTCGCTCCAGACGGTCGTGATCCTCTTGTCTGATTCTCAGCGACCCTCTAAGCTGGGCCAACTGTTCATTCTCTTCTTTTGTTGTGGCGCCATCCTCCCACGCTTCTGTCAGAACCCGGCGGTAGATCTCGAGGCCTTCCTCGTAGGCTGATGAGGCCGTCGACCACCCTGCCTCCGCCGGGAGGCCCCTCTTCTTTCTTCCTTCCAGGATGCTTCTCTTTGCCTCCTCCAGCACGTCCCGGGAAATGTCCGGGATGGGTCGCTTCTCTGCTCTCCTGACAGCCTCTTCTTCCTGTTTCCTCCTCTCCTCCTCCCTCTTTCTTCTTTCTTCTTCTTCCTTCTTCTTCCGGGTTTCCTCCTCCGCTTTGCGCTTTGCCTCCTCCGCCTTCCTTCGGGCTTCCTCCTCGGCTTTCCGCTTCTCTTCTTCCGCCCTCCGTTTTGCCTCAGCTTCCTCCCGAATCCTTCGTTCCTCCTTCAGGACGCTGAGACGTTCCTCGTAGGCCGAGACGTATACATTCTTCGGGTCGGTTTCCCGCGCTTTCGCAATCTGCGCGGCGGCCTCGTCGAGCGATCCGGCTTTCAGAAGCTGATCCACCCTCTTCAGAATCTCACTCACCATCTTCTTCAGGTCGTCCCTTGGAGTCAATTCAGCCATTGGTTGGGGCTTTCTTGAATCTCTTCGGCTGTCCGCGTCGGAAGCAGCTGCGGGCGCTCGACCGCCATCCAGCCTGATCTCGCCTTTGCAACAGCACCCCGGAGGCTCTCGTTTCCCCCCCTGTCCAGGGAATACACGGCGTACGTTGCCGTTTCCGAGACACTGCTCCGGTCAAGAAACGACTGAATGCCTCTGCCGGTGACGGTCACAATTTTCATGACATCGTTTCTGTCGAGTCGTTCCTGCGTTGTCTTGTACACGACGAACGAAAGGACTTCTGTTGTGTCTGACTGCCAGGTCAGTTGTATTCCTTCCCGGGTGGGGATCGCCTGAAGATTGATCGGGGGCGGGGGCGGAATGCTGTCCTTCCAGGGCATGGCGGGCGGAAGGGCCCAATAGGGAAACTCGCTGACGCCGAGCGTTTCCCACGCGCGTTCCAGTCCTCCCGACGCAAAGAACACGACGCCGGGAAGGCCGTTGTCTCTGACCGCCTTGATCTGCGCGGAGAGTTCCTTCCATCCGAATCTCCTCTGCAGCTCCGTTGAGATTCCCGGAATCACGAGCCGGTTGTACGAAAGCCGGTCGTGCCATTCGGTGATAAGCGGTACGAAGGGATGTGTTGGATGCGAACGTTCCCAATACACCATCGGTACGATGAAATCGATCTTTCCCAATTCCATCCATCGTCTTGGATCCTGATAGACGGCATTGTACGACGTCCATCCCGGCCCCGTGTATTTTCCGATCACGGCGGCGGACACTTTCACCCATGGCTTCAGGTGTGTGACGGCATTGTACGCGTCGTAGATGAACGCATTCACCTGTTCACGCTGCCAGTGTTCCCACGAAAGCCTGGCGGGATTTTCCCGGGCGCTTTCGAAACGGGCGATGCTGACCGAATCCCGCGAATAGCCGCGAGGCGATGACTGCTCGGGATACCGCACGTAGTCGAAGTGAATTCCATCGATGTCGTAGCGTTCGGTGAGATCCTTCGCCACTGCAAGGACATGCTCGCGGAACGCGGGGTTTCCCGGACTGCCCCACACATAGCCGGCCTGGTTGAGGGGCATCGGTGTTCCGGCGCTGTCGCAAACGATCCATTCGGGATGCTCGAGTGCCACGGGACGGGGGGAGCATTCCGGAGGAGCGCCCGGTCCGCGCCATACCGGAAACGTGTTGAACCAGGCGTGCAGTTCGAGTCCGAGCCGATGGGCTTCTTCGACGGCAAACTGCAGGGGGTCCCACCCCGGGTGTCTGCCGAGTTCACCCGTGAGAAGAGCCGACCAGGGCTCATGGCGGGATTCATACAGGGCATCCGCGTTTCCCCGCACCTGGAAGAAGACCATATTCAGCCTTGCTGCGCGGGCCTGTTCAAAGACACGGCGAATGTGTTCCTGCATGGCGGCAGGATCACCGCGAAGGGGGTCGGCGGTAAGTTCGAAGCGGGAGAGCCACACGCCCCGTGCTTCCCGTTTGCCCGTGAAGACCTGTTGATCGCAGCCGAATTGCAGGAAAACGAATGCGAGAAAGAGCAAGAAAGAAGAGGGTGAGAACGGTTTGATCATGCCACCGCTGAACGGATTGGGGGCATGGTACAGAAGAGTTGGGGGAAATGCAAGGGATGCGGCTGAAGTCCGACTTCCTCCCCGCTCGATCAGAAACGCCGGGCGTCAATGCCGATTTCACGACCGTATGGCGTCAAGGATCCTTGGTACGATGTCGTATTTCTTGAACGGCGGCATGAGATAGGCCCCGGCGACCATGGATTTCGCCTCGCGCAAAAATCCAATCGCCTGCTCAATGCCCTCCTCCGCCGCACGTTCCCCCGCATGCCGCAGGCGCTCCCGGATCGCGTCGGGAATGACCATGCCCGGGATTTCATTATGAAGAAACTCCGCGTGCTTGTAGCTTCTCAGAGGAAGGACGCCAACCATCACAGGTACGCTCCATCGCTCAATGCGCTTCAGGAACTGTTCGAGCGTGCGCAGTTCGTAGATGGGCTGGGTGAACACAATGTCCACCCCGGCGGCGATCTTCTTCTCCATCTTCGCAATTTCGCGATCCATGTTGTCCGCCATCGGATTGGCCGCACAGGCGACGAGGAACGAGGTGCGCGCATCGATGGCATTTCCCATCAAATCCCGCCCTTCGTTCATCGCCTTCGCCGCCCGGATGAGACCCGACGAATCAATGTCGAACACCGAGGTGGCCTGCGGGTAGTCACCGATGTTCGTGGGATCGCCGGTGATGGCCAGAATGTTCCTCAGTCCGAACGTGTGAGCGCTCATGAGCTCGCTCTGCAAACTGATCATGTTCCGGTCGCGCGTGGCCAGATGCGTGATAGCCTCGATGCCGGCATGCGTCTGGACCTGCCAGCTGATCGCGATCGGACTGAGCCGCAGACGCGCCCGCGCACCGTCGGTGATGTTGATGCCATCAATTCCGTACCCCTGCAGGTAGCGTGCACCCTCGATCACCGAGGACATGTCGAGCCCCCGGGGAATGTCCAGCTCCACGGTGGTCAGAAACTTCTTTCCAATATTCCGCGCAAAGCGCGAGCCGCCTTCGCCCGTGTCCGACGGCGTAACAACCTCAACCCCGGGCCTTGGCGAAGGCTTCTTCGGCTCCTTCTGCCTGACAACCGGCGCCGGCGTGCCCAGTTCCTCCAGCACGCGCTTCATCGCGCGGATATGCGCCGGCGTGGAACCGCAGCACGCCCCGATGATCGTCACACCGGCCTGAACAAGCTCCTTCGCATACTGGGCAAGATACTCGGGCGTCGTGTGATAGATTGACCGGCCATCAAGCAATGTGGGAATCCCCGCCGCCGGCTGGGCACTCATGATCACGCCGTCTTTGTACATGGTGCGGATGATGCTGAACATCCGCTGGGGACCCACGGTACAATTCGCGCCCACAACGTCCACCCCCTTGCTGATCAGATGCTCGACCACTTCGACCGGAAACGTCCCCGAAAGGATCGCACCGTCCTCAGGGAATGCTTTCTGCGCGATGATGGGAATCCTGACGCCCAGCTCCTTTGCGGCATCTATGGCGGCATCAAGCTCGCTCAGGCTGACGAACGTTTCCAGAATCAGAAGATCGATGCCGGCTTCAACGAGAATCCCGATCTGTTCACGGAAGACTTCCCGTGCCTCCGCCAGGCGCAGTTTGCCGAGAGGTTCCAGGAGCTTGCCGGTCGGGCCGACCGAGCCGGCCACATACGCCTGCCTGCCCGCGGCCCGTCGGGCAATCTGCACACCGGCAACATTGATTTCCCGTACCTTGTCTTCATAATGAAACTGGGCCAGGCGGAGCCGGTTTCCGGAAAACGTGTTGGTCTGAATGATCTCCGCGCCGGCATCGATGTATTCCCGGTGGATGCGCTCAACGATCTCGGGATTACGGAGGTTCTGGATCTCGTGCGGAAGGTCGGGATATTCGTACAGATCAAGAAGCGTTCCCATCGCGCCATCGCACAGGATGGGACCCTCTTTGAGACGTGTGCGGAAGGGCTTCATGAGCGCGGGGGAACCGGATGAGTTTGAATGAGTGGAATGGGTTGAATGGCTAACTTGATTTCAAAATTGCCGTCCTTATGGCGCCTTCCAGTTCCTGCACTGTCCACTCGTTGCCCTTGTACACTTCGGTCAGAACCCCGTTTGCATCGATGACGGCGGTGCGCAGATTGTGCGCCAGAAGACCGCCCTCATCGTCCTCGACCACCAGCTCCAAGCCGTCCGCAAAGTCACGAATCGTTCCGAGATTTCCCGTCACAAAATCCCACGTTGAGAAATCCGCCTCGTAAGACGTTCCGTACTTCTTCAACACTTCGGGCTTGTCGAAATCCGGATCGAAGCTGACTGTCAGCAGATGCCACCTGCCGGCCAGCAGATTATTTTTTTTCAGATTGCGCTGAACGCGGGAAAAATAGCTGGTCATTTGAATGCAGAAATCGGGCAACGGACAGCGCGAGTAAATGAACGTGACCGCGACCGCCTTGCCGCGGAAGTCGCTGAGCTTCACCGTCTTCCGGTCCTGGTTCACAAACGTGAAATCCGGCAGGGGCTCGCCAACCTTGTAAATGCGCCGGAAGATCTGATCGGCGGCCGAGGAAGGGCTTGCGGGCTCTTCACCCGATCCCACCACCGTCAGCGATTCCAGCCAGCTCTCCGTGCGCGATACCGCCAGGATCCCCTCCACCGTATCCCCGGGCTGAATCTTCAGGAGGAGTGTCGTGTCCTTGACGCGAAACGGCATGGTCATGGCTTTCATGTAGTTCGGAATCTCCTCATGGTCCATCACCACGCGCCGCTTTTCCATATTCACGCTCACCACCACCCCGCGCACGTTGAACGTCACCAGATCCGTCGATTGCTTCTCCCCTCCGCATCCGCCAAGAACCATCGCCAGAACAAACAAGCATGCTCGTTTCATCAGGTCACCTCGTTCAGTACAGCAACCAATTCTGTTTTTTACTTCTCACTTTTAACTTTTCACATTTTCCATTTCCCATTTTTACCTTCCCACCACCAACGCTTCTGCAATCTGCACCGCATTCGTTGCCGCTCCCTTTCGCACATTGTCCGCCGCAATCCAGAGGTTCACCCCGCTCGAAACGGTATCATCCTTCCTGATTCTCCCGACAAACACCTCGTCCCTCCCCTTCACGTTCACGGGCATGGGATAGAGATTCGCCTTCGGATCGTCCATCACGACAATGCCCGGAGCCTGACGAAGGATCTCCCTCACGTCCTCCACCGAACACTTCTTCTCGAACTCGATGTTGACGGATTCGCTGTGGCCGCCCACGACGGGAACACGCACGCACGTGGCCGTCAGACGCATCTTCTCGCCCATGATCTTCGACGTTTCATTCATCATCTTCCATTCCTCCTTCGTGTGTCCATCGTCAAAGAAGATGTCGATGTGCGGAAGGGCGTTGTGCGCGATCGGGTGCGGAAACTTCTTCTGTGCCGGCTCGCGGCCCGTGAGCTCATCCATCATCTGATCCACGCCTTTCTGCCCGGCCCCGGTCACGGACTGATACGTGGACACCACCACGCGCTTCACGCGGAAGCGGTCGTGCAGAGGCTTGAGCACAACCACCAGCTGAATCGTGGAGCAGTTCGGATTCGAGATAATCCCCTTATGCTTGAAGATCTGCCTCCTGTTCACCTCGGGCACGACGAGCGGTACATGGTCGTCCATGCGGAACGCACTGCTGTTGTCGATGACCACTGCGCCTGCACGCACTGCAAGGGGGGCAAATTCCCTGCTCACGGTCGCTCCGGCCGAAAACAGAACGAACTCGCAATGACGGAACTTGTCCGGGGAGAGCGTCTGGACAGGAACCGAGGTTCCGTTGAAATCAAGCTCCTTGCCCGTCGAACGTTCCGAAGCCAGCAGAACGAGCCTGTTCACCGGGAACGCACGCTCCTGAAGGACCTGGACCATGGTGCGGCCGACAATGCCCGTGGCGCCGACAATGGCAACATCATGCAGTTTCATGGCTCTCCGTTACGATGCAAGTTCTTCCAGTGTCTGCCGCGGACGAATGACGCGTACGCGGTCGCCGTTGACCAGCACTTCCGCAGGCCGCAGGCGCGAATTGTAGTTTGAGGCATTGACGAATCCATAGGCACCTGCGGTCAGCACAGCAAGCAAATCCCGCGGTTTGGTTCTTGGCATGACCCTCTCCCGTGCGAGAAAATCGCCTGTCTCGCACACGGGGCCGACAACGTCAACCGTTTCATGCTCCATCGTTTCAAGCCTCACGGGAACGATCTGATGATAGGCATTGTAGAGACTCGGCCGCAGAAGGTCGTTCATTCCGGCGTCGACGATCAGGAACCGCCTGGCCCCGTTCTCTTTCCGGTACAGCACCTGCGTCAACAAGAGTCCCGCATCCGCAACAATCGCCCGCCCCGGCTCCAGCCAAACCGCGCAGCCAAGATCCTTCAGCACGGGAAGCATGGCGCCGATCAATTCGGCGGGAGCAGATGGCGGTGGGGAATCTTCCGCTTCTTCGGGAAGCCCCTCCTGTCTGAGCGCATTCTTGTACCGCACACCGAATCCTCCCCCAACATCAACATGCGTGATCGGCATTCCTGCCGCCCTCTGATCGCGCACCAGGGAAGCGACCATGTTCGCCGTCTCAACAAACGGTTCCGGGCGGGTGATCTGCGAGCCAATGTGCACATGGACTCCGCACACTTCGAGATTCGGCAGTGACGCTGCAGTCCTGAACGCTTCGGCGGCCTGAGCGGCGGGAATGCCGAACTTGTGATCGTTGAGTCCGGTCGAAATATACGGATGACTGCCGGCGCGGATGTCCGGATTCACCCTCAGAGCAACACGGGCCTTCTTCTGCAGACGCATTGCAACAAGCGAGAGAAGCTGAAGCTCGGGAATCGACTCCACATTGAAGCAATGAATTCCCTCCTTCAGCCCGAATTCGATCTCATCCTCCCTCTTTCCAACACCAGCGAAGACAATGCGTTCCGGAGCGAAACCCGCCTTCAACGCCAGCGCCAACTCGCCCGCCGAGACAACGTCTGCCCCCGCCCCCTCTTCTGCCAGCGCCTTCAGGATATGAAGATTCGAGTTGGCCTTCAAAGCATAGCATGTAACATGCTCAATCCCCTGAAGGGCCCGGTCGATGGCATGGAAATTTTCCAGGAACGCCGAGCGGCTGTACACATACAGGGGAGTGCCGAATTCGTCAAAGAGCTCGTGCAGCGGCACGTCCTCGCAATGCAATTCGTTATTCCTGTATTCCAGCTTCATGGCTCAGCGGCGGACGGGAACAGAACAATATTCGAGAATCGCGTCGACGAGCTTCCCGGCTCCGAATCGGATGGTATCAACCGCCGGAAGGCCGGTCTCATGCTCAATGCGCGCAGCGGCCTCGGCGGATTCCTGATCCGTGAGTCCTACCGAATTCAGGCCGATCCCAAGGACCCTGGTTTCCTTGAAGAAACGAACGAGATCCTCGTGAAGAGCGATGAGCTTGTCGAGGGGCGGAATCGGCAGACCATAGTCATCCTTAAGCCGCGTCGGCTGATGGCAGAGAATCATCGCATCCGGCATGGTGCCGTGGAGCAATCCGAGCGTGACCCCCGAATACCCCATGTGCGTCAGCGCTCCCTGCCCTTCCACGAGAATGAATTCATAGCCTTCCGATTCCGACTGATCGATCTCACGCTCGATGCATCCTGCGATGTAGTCACTGATGATCGAATCGACCGCAATGCCTCGCCCTCTGATCATCATTCCGGTCTGTCCCGTGGCGACGAAGTCCGCCTTGACGCCGCGGTTCACCAGCTCCTTGTGCACCTGCAGAATGGTTGTCATCTTCCCGATGTTGCAGTCGGAGCCCACGGTGAGAATCGTCCTCGCCTTGCGCGTACGCCACGAACCTTTCGAGACAACCTCGGACTCCGGCGGAATCTTGCGGTAGTCGGTGATCGTCACACCGCGCTCCCGTGCCAGGGCGGCAAACTCGGGGTCGTCGGAGAGAATCGTATGCAGGCCGCTCAGAACATGTAGCCCGTTCTCGAGCGCCTGGCGGATCATCGAGCGCCATTCCCCGGGGAGACGTCCCCCGGTCGGTGCAATGCCGATCAGAAGATGCGTCGGCCGGAAAGCCAGCCCTTCCTCCAGATCCTTCACGACGGGGATATCCCCTCCGTATCCGAGCACATCCTGTGCGGTCATGCCGGCCTTGGTGCTGTCGATGACCGCGGCGACTTCATGACGCAGATAGACGATCGCCCCGTTGGCGGTCTTGGATTTAAGCGGGCTGAATTTTCCCTCGGCGAGAATCAGGAGTTTTCGATTCATATCAGAGGAGCGCCTCGATCAGAAGGTCGTACGGTGTTTCGATCAGACGGACGATGCCGAGAACGCCGCTGCGAAACTCAGGGACGTTCATGAGGAAGAGAATGATGAAGATTCCGAAGAACCCGATGCGGCGGAAGCGTTCGCCTGCTTCGGGCGGAAGAAGAGAGGCGACGACATGCGATCCGTCCAGCGGGGGAACGGGAAGAAGATTGAACACAGCGAGAAAGATGTTGATGCGGATTCCGAACGATGCCATGGTAAGGAGAAAGGATGCCGCCTCGCGACCCAGTCCATCGGCCATCGTCTCCACCGGCCCGATCGTGCGCTCCACAATGACATAGAGGAAAACGCACGCCAGGGCGACAACGAGATTCGAGAGCGGACCAACGACAGAGACAAGAATGTCGTCCCTGCGCAGGTCGCGGAAATTGAGCGGATTGACCGGCACGGGTTTAGCCCAGGCGATGAAGACCGTTCCGGCCGAAAGGATGGAGATGGCGGGAACGAGGATCGAGCCCACGGGGTCGATATGGGGGATGGGATTGAGCGTGAGCCTGCCAAGATCCCTGGCCGTGGGGTCGCCGAGTTTCAGAGCCATCCATCCATGGGAGATTTCGTGGATGACGACGGAAAACAGCAATATGGGGAGAAGGGGGAGATAGTCCATAAGAAAGCGGTAAACGGCAAGCGGTGAATGGTGAACGGCCTTGGTTGAGCCTGAAATGAAAAGCCCCCTTGAAGGGAGCTGTGGTTTGAATACCTGTGCCCGCCGTTTTGGTCAGAATAGCGAAAAAAGGCTTGAAACTCAAGAAAATCGGCTATTGACATCCGATTCCGTGGAAAACTTATGAAAATCGCGGCCCAGAGGGGGGAATCTGGCGGGATCACGCGAAGGATCGAAGGAACATCCAGCGAATTCCCTCGAGCAAGATGCGAAGAATATCTCAACATGACCCGTTGAAGCATTCATCAACGATAATCTGTTGTCATCGTTGAGGAACTGAACTCAATCCATCAAAGGGGCGTACAAATCCTCAACAGACGGTGTTTGGGCGTTCCCTGTTCGCTCTTCCTCTCCCGAATCCATCCTCCAACTCGTTCCCCAACAACAACTTCCAGACTCCGTTTTTGGATCTCTCCATCTCACACCTGGCACGGTTCTTGGAACAGAACAGGTGGCTTCACGGCTTTCGTGAAGCGACGGCACAAGCACAGGAGGTTCTTATGGTCGCGATCTTCGTTCTTCTCACCATCGTGGCTTTCGTACTCATCGATTTCCTGATTCAGCGGAGGGAAGGCCGGAAGGCACGGGCGGTCGCCCCGGCACCCGCACTCCTGGACAGGTTCCTTATTCCCAGGGGCTATTTTGTGAGCCGCGCCCACGCATGGATCGAAGTGCTCGGAGGCGGAAAGGCCCGCATCGGCATTGACGATTTCGTTCAGAAACTCGTCGGCACAATCGACGAGGTCATTCCGATCCCCCGCGGCACCACGGTTCGCAAGGGCGATCCGTTGATGACCCTGCGCAAGGGCGGCCGCATGCTGGTCATTCCATCTCCGCTCTCCGGCACGGTCGTATCAACGAACACCGAGCTGTCCGGCAACTCGGCGCTGATCAACCACGATCCCTACGACAGCGGCTGGGTCGTGTTGCTCGAGCCGACAAACCTTGCAGAGGAGCTCCCCTCTGCCACCATCGCCACCTCCGCCACACAGTGGCTCAGGACCGAGATCAGCCGATTCAGGGATTTCCTGAACGACCTCCGTACGCCACAGCCGGCCGGGGCCACGCTTCTCGACGGCGGGGTTCCCGTGGCAGGCGTTCTCAGCATGACGGACGACGAAACGTGGAATCGTTTCGGGCGCGAATTTCTGAGCGGCTCGTAACCGGATCCGAACGAAAGGAGCCACGCAATGGCACAGTACGGAATTCTCATCGATATCACACGCTGTGTAGGCTGTCTGGCCTGCGAAGAAGCCTGCGCGGAGAAATGGGGCATGTCTGCCGCCGGCTCCACCGAAGTCTCCGCCTTCCGCAACACGGAAGTCCGTGAAGTGGACGGCACCTATGTCCCCAGGCAATGCATGCACTGCGCAGACCCCACATGCGTCTCTGTCTGCCCGGTTGGGGCGTTCACCAAGACCCCCGAAGGCCCGGTGACCTACGAGCCCGACAAATGCATGGGCTGTCGCTACTGCCTCCAGGCCTGCCCGTTCGACATTCCGAAATACCAATGGGAAAGCCTCAATCCCGCTGTGCGCAAGTGCAACATGTGCCACGAGAGGATTCTGGAGGGCAAACAGCCGGCCTGCGTGGAAGCATGCCCCGCTGAAGCCCGGACGTTCGGCATCCTTGATGATCTTGTCAAAGAAGCCACCAATCGGATCACCGGGGATCCTGAAACGTATGAGAATCATATCTACGGTGTTCGTGAAGCGGGCGGAACGTCGGTGCTGTTCCTGGCGCCGAAGCCGTTTGCCGAGCTGGGCATGAAAACCACGCTCCCGGACCATCCGCTTCCGACGCTCACCTGGGAGGTTCTCTCCAGGATCCCGAATTACGTGTTCTGGAGCAGTACGCTTCTGGCCGGCATCTGGTGGATCACGAACAGACGCAACGAAGTTCAGGCCTATGAAGCTGCGCTGAAAAAGCTGGAAGAGCGGGGGAACGGCAGGAATCACCCAACGAATTAAGCGGAGGATCTCATGACATCGATTCGACTACCCCGTCTGACGTTCTGGGGATCGGCATTTTGGGCCGTCATGGCCGCGGGTCTCGCTGCAACGGTGGTCCGCTTCACGCAGGGGCTCGGAGCTTCGACGAATCTGAGCGACGGGTTCCCCTGGGGTCTCTGGATCGGCTTTGACATCCTCTGCGGCGTGGGTCTGGCCGCCGGCGGCTTCGTCGTGGCGGCATCCGTCTATATTTTCAACCTCGACCGGTACCGGCCCATTCTGCGTCCCGCTGTCCTCACCGCGTTCCTCGGATACCTGCTTGTGGTCTTCGCGTTGCTGTATGACCTTGGCAAACCATGGAATGTATGGCATCCGATCATCATGTGGAATCCCCGGTCGGTCATGTTCGAAGTAGGCTGGTGTGTGATGCTGTACACGACCGTTCTCGCTCTTGAGTTCAGTCCGGTCGTTTTCGAGAAACTGAACTTCAAGAGAGCCAAGACAATCATTCACACCATCAGCGTTCCGCTCGTGATCGGCGGCGTGATCCTTTCGAGTCTGCATCAGTCCTCCCTGGGATCGCTCTTCCTCATCGTCCCGGAAAAGGTCTATCCGTTCTGGTACTCCTCGAACCTTCCATACTTGTTCTTCGTGAGCGCCGTGGCGGTCGGACCAGCCATGGTGACCATCGAGTCGTTCCTGAGTTGGAGGGCGTTTCGTCGTGAAATCGAAGTGCCGATTCTCAGCAAACTCGCCAAGGTGACTGGCGTAGCCCTGGCGATTTATTTCGTGCTGAAGATCCAGGACATGACTGCCTACAACCTCTTTCCGCTCATTCTGGAATTCAACCTCGAGGCGATTCTCTATCTTGCAGAGATCCTGCTCGGTGTGGTCGTGCCGATCATCCTTGTCGCCATTCCCGGCGTGAGAATGCGGCGTGGCGGATTGTTTGCAATGGCCCTGTTCGCGGTCCTGGGATTCATTCTGAACCGCATGAACCTGAGCATCACGGCCATCGAACGGTATTCGGGAGTGAGCTACTTTCCGAGTTGGATGGAAATTGCCGTGACCCTCATGGTCGTTGCGCTGGGGTTTGCGGCGTTCAGGCTTGCGGTGAAATATCTTCCCATCTTCACGGTTGACAGCCACGGCCCCAAGCCGCCCGTCAGCCGGGAGTACGACGTTGTTTCGTTTCATGAAGCGGTCCGGTGACGGATGAAAGGAGGATTCCATGGAATCCGGAACACAGCAACCACGCCGGTGCATCTGGGTGGATGCGGGGGTGATTGCCTACAAACTGTGCGATCTGGATTTCCGCTGTGAGGAGTGCACGTTTGACGCCGCGATGAGACGCTCCGTTTGCGATGCCGGCCTCCCCAAGCCTGCCGTTGCCGCCGACGCGAGCACTTCTACTCAGGATGCCGTGGATCGATATTTTGCGGCCTTCGATCCCCTGCAATTCCCCGGTGACCGGATGTATCTCCCCGGCCACGTTTGGGTTTCCCGGAACGACGACGGCTCATACACCGCCGGCATCGATCACGTGGCCGCCGCGCTCGTTGGTCCCCTTGCAAGCATCGTCCTTCCCCAGTCTCCGTCCACACTTCACCAGAACGCCCCGTGCTGTTGGCTTGTCCACCACGATGGCACGATCGCGATTCCCTCGCCGTTCGAATCGGACAGCGCCTGGTACAACGAGAACCTCTCGCGCCGCCCCGACCTTCTGGCCGAGAAGCCCTACACGGACGGTTGGATTTTCAGAACGGTGCCCGCAAGTGATGCGGTGGAGTTGCGGAGCCGGAGGTCGGCCTCCGAAAATGCATCTGTCGTTCTCGAAGAATTGAAGGCGCTCAAAGATGAGATCGTGGCACAGCTTAAGCCGCGGCCGAGGATTGGTCTCAGCGCGTTTGACGGGGGCAGACCCGTGCAAACGGCATTTGAAATGATCGGGCCGCCGGCGTTCGCACTCATCGCACGAATGTTTCTGTTGCCCGAAACTGCTCCTGCACGCCCAAAGTAGGACTCCTTCCCACGAAACAGGCCCCATACCCCCTCCTTTTTCAGGAATCGGAAACATTGCCAGAAATGGGATTTTTTGCCAGGCCATTCCGGTCAAACCCGTCGCAATCCCGCCCTCCTGAGGCATTTTCGCGTGGCACGAGACTTGTCTTTTTTAGGAAGATTTCCCGGGATTCCGTCATTCACGGGGCTCGGACAAAGCCATGCGGCTTACCAAACTCCTCGCATTCCGAGTTTTCCTGATCGTCTTTGGGGTCATGATCGCCGGCACGGCGCTGGTCACAAGCCTGAACGTCCGCTGGCAGACAGACCGGCATATGTCGATCGCCGTGGGCACAGCCGCGCGTCTCAGTGACGTCATCAAACGCTCGACGCACTACAGCATGCTGTTGAACCGGCGTGAAGATATCTACCATACGATCCGAACCATTGGCAACGAACCGGGCATCGAAGGGATCCGGATCTACAACAAACAGGGCGTGGTCTCGTTCTCGACAGACACAGCGCAAATCGGACACGCTGTGGATATGAACGCGGAAGCGTGCAACGTGTGCCATCGCGAGGACAACTCCCCTCCGCTCACGGTCGAGACCACCGAGCTCAAGCGCACATTCCGGTCGCCGAAAGGACACGGCGTCCTTGGCATCATCACGCCCATCTATAACGAAGCCTCGTGCTCTGCAGCCGACTGCCATGCGCACGACGCAGGCCAGACCGTCCTCGGTGTCCTCGACGTTATGCTCTCTCTGGAGGACGTTGAGACTGCAATGACAGAGACCGAACACGAGCAGTACCTCCTGGCCCTTCTTCTTGTGGCGGTCGTGAGCGGAATCACGGGCCTGCTCATCAGAATCACCGTGAACATTCCTGTCCGCCAGCTGATTCGCGGAACATCCGAGATCATGAACGGAAACCTTTTCCACAGGATTCCGGTTCGCTCCACCGATGAGCTCGGCGTTCTGGCGAGGTCGTTCAACGATATGACCGAGAATCTGCAGGAGGCCCGAAACGAAATCACCGAATGGACGAGAACTCTTGAAGAGCGCGTGGAGGCAAAAACCGAGGAACTCCGCAAGGCACAGCAGAACATGATTCATGTGGAGAAGATGGCCTCGCTGGGTCACCTTGCCGCCACGGTCGCGCATGAGCTGAATAATCCGCTGGAAGGCGTCCTCACCTATGCCAGGCTCCTGCGCAGGAAGATCACTTCAGGTGAACTCTCCCCCGAACAGGTGCGCGAGATTCACGAAGAATTGGGCCTCATCGCCGATGAAAGCGCGCGGTGCGGATCGATTGTGAAGAATCTCCTGCTCTTTTCCAAACAGCAGGTGGGCGAAGTGCGCGAAGAGGACGTCCGGGAGCTTATCGACCGCAGTATCCAGCTCATCGACCATCACCTTCACATGCATTCGATCCGGCTGGTTTCCGACACCGGTAAGGATCCGGTCAACATGGTCTGCGACGCGCGCCAGATCGAACAGGCCCTTTTGGCCCTCGAAATCAACGCAGTGGAAGCCATGGGCGACGGAGGCGAGCTCCGTCTTGGCCTCCGAAAGACCGAAAGCGGGAACGTGGAGATCACCGTTCAGGACACCGGTACGGGAATTCGTGAGGAGGATCTCCCCCACATCTTCGAACCGTTCTTCACCACGAAGGAACACGGTAAGGGTACCGGGCTCGGCCTCGCCGTGGTGTACGGCATCGTGCAGAGACATGGGGGCTCGATCAGCGTTCAGTCCAGGGTGGGTGAGGGAACGACTTTTACCCTGCGCTTTCCGGCCGGCAGATCACCGGCTGCGGAGGTTACTCAGATGAATGAACAGAGGGAGTAACGGCCATGCCTTCCAACAATCAACATCGGAGCAGTCTTCTCGTGGTGGACGACGAGTTTGTCGTGCGCGATTCCCTGAGCAAATGGTTCCGTCAGGATGGTTATCGCGTGGAGACGGCGGAAGACGCAGCCGCCGCGCTCAGGCTCTTGGACAAGGGTCCCTGGGACATCGTTCTCCTCGACATCAAGATGCCCGGCATGGGCGGGCTCGAACTGCAAAAGCGGATCAAGGAAATCGACCCATCAGCCACAATCATCATGATCACCGCCTTTGCATCGGTGGAGAGCGCCGTGCAGGCCCTCAAAGAAGGGGCGTTCGACTATGTCACCAAGCCCGTGGATCCGGACCATCTCTCTCATCTGGTTCAGAACGCCCTTCGCCAAAAGACGCTCTCGACCGAGAACCTCCGGCTGCGCGAGCAGATGTCTCATCTGCTGACGCCGGATGAAATCGTGGGAGACAGTCCGGAGATGAGGAAGGTGATCGAACTGGCCTCGAGCGTTGCGCAGACCGACACCACGGTTATGATTCGGGGCGAAAGCGGCACGGGGAAGGAACTCATTGCCCGAATCATTCATGCCAACAGTCCGCGAAAATTCTTTCCGATCATTGCGGTCAATTGCGGAGCGGTCCCGGAGGGCCTGCTGGAGAGCGAGTTGTTCGGCCACGAAAAAGGCGCGTTCACGGGCGCCCAGTACCGGCGCAAGGGGAAGTTCGAGCTGGCCGACGGTGGCACGATCTTCCTCGACGAGGTCGGCACCATTTCCCCACGCATGCAGGTACAGCTCCTGCGCGTCATCGAAAGCAGGCATTTCACCCGCGTCGGAGGCAGTGAATCGATCAAGAGTGATTTCCGCGTGATCTGTGCGACAAACCGCGACCTGGAGCAGGCCGTCAAGGAAGGATCCTTCCGGGAGGATCTTTACTACCGTCTCAACGTCTTCACGGTGTCGCTCCCGCCTCTGCGCGAGCGACGGTCGGATATCCCGGCGCTGATCCAGCATTTCATCCGGAAGTACGCCCAGGCAATGAACAAGGCCGTTTCCGGGATTGACCCTTCAGCCCTTGACCTGCTGGTTCGCTATCCCTGGCCCGGCAATGTCCGGGAACTCGAAAACGTCATCGAACGGGCCATGGTGCTTGCCACACCGCCCGTCATCAAACCCTGCGATCTGCCTTTTCAGGTCGTCCAGGCCCAGCCGGCGGCAAACGGCGACTCACTGGAGGCCGTGGAGCGCGCTCACATCATCGCCATCCTGAACAGGAACAACTGGAACATCACGCGATCGGCGGGGATACTTGGCATTGACCGGGTCACGCTCTACAACAAGATCGCCAAGTACGGACTCAAGCGGCCGTGATCCAATGCCTCCCATTCTGCTGGTCCCAATCCCGCCTCTCCGGCCCGATGCTCTCGCTTCGCTCGCCCGGCAGCTTGAGCGCCGATTCCGGGTGCCAACGATCACCGACGGATCCAAGCCCATGGATCCGACCCCTGCATTTGATGCCTCAAGAAATCAGTATTACAGTTCCTTGCTTCTCTCGGCCCTTCTGCGCCTGTATGCCGCTTACGATGGCAAGATCCTCGCAGTCACGGAGGCCGACTTGTACATTCCCGTTTTGACATTTGTCTTCGGCGAAGCGCAACTGGACGGCAAAGCCGCCGTTGTGTCCATCCGTCGGCTGGACGAACGGTTCTATGGTCTTCCGGAGAGAGCTTCATTGTTGGAAGAACGATTGCTCAAGGAGGCCGTCCACGAACTCGGGCATACGTATGGCCTTCTCCATTGCCGCCAGTTCGAATGTGTCATGCATTCGTCCACCGTGGTCGAGGAGATTGATCTGAAATCTTCCTCATTCTGTCCGGAATGTGCGCGTTTGCTCGAAAAGAGGAAAAAGAAGAATCGGAGGACTGAGATCGATTGATGGGTTTTCTTTTGGAAAGAAGCGCTATCTTTCTGTGAAGCTCAACAAGCAGGCTTCCGTAAGAGGCCAGGAACGGAGGACGCCCCATGGATATTCCGGTGATTGACGCAAGCAACTACTTCCGGGGACTCTTGTTGTTGATCCGAAGGGATCGGAAAGTGACGCAATCCGAGGTGGACCTGATGATGCGGATCGGGAAAGCGCTGGGGTTTGAGGAAGAATTCTGCAGGCAGTCCATCGAGGGGATTCTGGAGAACGAGCATGTCCGGGAGCATCCGCCAAAATTCTCCGACAAGAATCTTGCGATGAAGTTCGTCCGGGACGGACTTATCCTCTCCTGTTCAGACAACGAGATGCATCCGCTCGAGGAGGAATGGCTGAAATTTGTTGCGGAGTTGAACGGCCTTGATCCGCAATGGTTTCTGCAGGAAAAACGGAGGGCGCTGACTGCGGCGAAGTTGCATCCGCATCTGGAAATCGAATCGTTCCGCGTCGCCGATTTGAGAAAGTAGTCTTCGAGGTCTTACCCACGGGGATGGAACGTCTTGTGCACTTCCTTCAGGTATTCGCGGTCCACATGCGTGTAGATCTGTGTTGTCGAAATATCAGCATGTCCGAGCATCTCCTGAACAGCACGAAGATCCGCGCCGCCTTCGAGGAGATGGGTGGCAAATGAGTGGCGAAACGTATGGGGATGGACCTTGCTCTTGACCTGGGCGGCGCGGGCATACTTTGTGATGCAGTTCCACACCGCCATTCGTGAGAGCGGGCCGCCCCGGGCGTTGAGAAAGAGCGCGTCCCCTGAACGACTTCGCGCTGCAAGCTTCAGTCGCGGTCCCTCCTGATACCGGTGAATCCACCGCAAGGCCGGTTTCCCGATAGGCACGAGCCGCTCTTTCGACCCCTTCCCGAAGATCCGGACAAGTTCCTCCTTCACCAATACCTGAGATTGTGTCAGGCCGATCAGCTCCGACACCCTCATTCCCGTCGCATACAGACATTCCAGCATGGCCCGGTCACGGAGGCCCAGAGGAGTGGAAACATCCGGCTGCTGCAGGATTGCATCCACTTCAGCGACACTCAGCACGCCCGGCAGATGTTTAATCCGCTTTGGGGCATCAATGTTCTCCGTGGGATCGGTCTTCGCGATGTTCTCGCCGATCAGGTAGCGATGAAATCCGCGAATGGCCGAGAGGATGCGGGCGACAGACCGGGCCGATAGTGAGCGCTCGTACAGCGAACGCAGGAATTTTCCCACCTTCTCATCACCGACACGAGCCCCGTCTGTAACACCCTCGCTGGTCAGAAACTCCAGATAGTTTTCCAGGTCGTGACAGTAGGACACGTACGAATTCACTGCGAGCCCCTTTTCGACGAGGAGAAACGCACAGTATGCCTTGAGCTGCCGTTCGAGACGGTTACGGGGGGATTCAGGAGGAAAGGGCACAGGTTTGGAAGAACGTGTCACGGATCGACTCCCCGAAGCCTGCCAAGCAGGCTTCCCACAGCCACTGTGACGCACACGCCGATCGCGGTGTACCAGGTCCAGGCAACAAGCTGAAGCAGAATCACAACGACCATGACGAGAATTCCCGTGCTGAAGGCTATCATCGCCTCCGTCTGCCGCGGCTTCTTGAAGAGGACGCCCAGCAGAAACGTCCCCAACAATCCTCCGTACGTGAACGAGGCAATGCTCAAGGCGAGTTCCACAACCGTCTGGCTCGTGTTCATGAAGAACACGGCCGCCCCCACGAGGAGGAGCGCGGTGAGGGCGGTGAACAGACGTGAAATCCAAAGCTCCCGCTCAGGGGTCAGTACGGTCCCGGCCAGGGGTTTGTAGAGATCCAGGACAAAGGATGACGACATCGAACTCAGCGAGCCTGCAAGCGTCGACAGGGCTGCGGCAAACAGTCCCGCGATGATCAGGCCCGACACGCCGGGTGGAAGCCCTTCAATGATGAATTTCGGAAAGATTTCGTCACTGCGAGTCAAACCAAGGGCCTCCAGCGATGCTCCGCCGTAATGCCCGTAGAGGAGGAGTCCGACCATCAGAAAGATCGCGAACTGGACAATGATCAGCACGCCGCTGCCAATGAGGGCCTTCCGGCTCGCGGCAAGGGATTTTGTCGTCAGGACCCTTTGCACGATGAGCTGATCCGTACCGTGAGAGGCCATTGAGAGGAACGCTCCGCCCAGGAGGCCGGCAAGGAGCGAATACGGCTGTGTAAAGAAGCCCTCCAGCGTCCCCGCATTAAAGACCTGGAATTTGCCGGCTTCCGTGGCGATCGCCGTCACACCCGTCCAGCCGCCTTCGTGGCCGGCGATCAGCACGACTCCTGCCGCCAGGGCTCCGCCAAGATAAATGAACATCTGGACAGCATCGACCCAGATGACGCCTCTGACCCCACCTGCAAACGTGTAGACGAAGGCAACGCAGGCCAGGATGACGATGGCAGTCGGATAGTCGATGTCTGCGATGAGTTGGAGCGGAATGGCAGTGGCGAACAACCGGACGCCGTCGGCTGCGAGCCGCGTGAAGAGAAAGACGACCGAGGCAAATCGGCGCACCGGAAGGCCGAACCGTGTTTCCAGAAACGCATATGCGGTGGATAGTTCCCCGCGGTAGTAGGCCGGGAGAAACACCATACTGATCAGAATTCTCCCGATCAGGTAGCCGAACGTGACCTGCAGGAAATTCAGGTTGGTGAGGTAGGCAAGGCCGGGAATGCTGATGAACGTGAGCGTGCTGGTTTCCGCTGCAACGATCGAGAAGCAGACGGCCCACCACGGGATGGAATCGCGGCCGAGGAAATAGTCCTGCGCCGAGCGCTGCCGGCCGCCGCGCAGGATGCCGAACGACGCAACGGCGATCAGATAGACGGCGACAATGGCGTAGTCAAGCGGTGTAAAGCCCATGGGGAGGGGAAGAAACGTGAAGGGGGGCGGGGGGAACGCGCCCGTCAGGCCTTAAGGGCCTTGGCAACAGAATCGTAAATGGCAAACGCGCGGTCAAGATGGGAGATCTTGATCAACGACATGACCTTCTTCTGGAGGCCGGCGAGCCGTACGGTTCCGCCATGCTCACGCATCTTGCGCTCCGCAATGAGGAGGGCACTCAGTCCGCTACTGTCGCAAAACTCCACCTCGGACAGATCGAGGATCAGGTGCGCGGTCTTCTCATTGCAGAGGAGCAGGAACTCGCCCTTCAGCTCTGGCGAGATGCTCGCATCGAGCTTGCGCTCTTTGAGCTTGAACACCGTAGAGGCGCCGTTTTTTTTGACCTCGAAGTGCATGAAGATCGGGGCTCAGAACATTTCCAGACAACGTACCAGGTTTCTGTACGCGACGGCGAGGCTGCCGGGGGATCGAGTCTGCACCTGAAAATTGAAGAACTCATCCGCAAACGACTTCGCGAAACTGACCCTGAGCGGAGCTTTTGATTCGCGGCAGAGGAACGCGCCGACAAGCGTGAACGTCACGTTCAGATCGAACGCTATGTCGAATGTACTCCTTTTCACCTTTCCAATCAACTCCCGTCGGGGGACGAACCATGTACTGACGTCATCCTGCGAATACGGGAGGACAACCACGTTCCCGTTCTCGATCCTCAGCCACGACGCCTGCTCATTCCGCGCAAGGACCGTCACCGATCCTTCCGAGAACCGCTCCGCAAGGTTGCGGACAATCCACTGGACCGAGGTGATGTCACGGGTCCCCTCTGGAAGGATCACGAGCGCTCGCCGTGCGCGGGAGACCGCCTCGGTAAAGCGAATCACCGGATCCCCAACCTTGCGAAAATGAATCCGGCTGTACAGAAGCCCGATCCTGAGCCGAACGTCCCTGAACATGAATTACTTGTAGCGCTCCTCGAGAGCCTTCAACATGCGCGTAATGAAATCCTGATCGAAGAAGTAGTATCGTATGCCCAGCGAAATGCGCTGGAACGAATCCTTCTCACCCGTCGCAATGCCGTCAAGCCGGTCAGTGATCGGGAGCGCCATCTCTCCCGCGACGGTAAAGGACAAGAACTCGCTCACAAAGAAATCCACTCCGACCCCACCGACCACGCTCCCCTTCAACTGGGTCGTTTCCGATCCGGTGAGCGCGTCTCCGGCTCCCGTTCGAGGGTCGATGTACATTCCGGTCCCGCCGACAAACACAAAAGGATTGACCGTACCATGCGGCATGAAGTCGGCCGCGAGATAGAGGTTCCCGTGCACAAGCACCGTGTTCAACGACGCGCCTCCAAGGCTGTTCTTCGCAGCAAGGTAGCCGAACCCCATGGAAGCCCGGATGCTCATGTACTCAATGATCGAGTAACTCAGATCCACGCCCCCTCCCAGGGAGGGATCTCCCGATCCATAGTCCACCTGAAGGAGATAGTACGATGCTGAGGGTCCCACGCCGAACTTGTTCGATCGCATCTGAGCGGTTGCCGGGATGACAAACGCCATCAGAAGGCCGAAAAGAACGATCCGAGACAGAGTGGTTTTCATTCTATTCCCCTTTATTGTGATGAATTGTTGATCAATGCAAGAAATTCAGATTCCGTCAACACCGTCACGCCCAGGGCTCTGGCACGCTCAAGCTTCGACCCGGGCTCCCGTCCCACGACAACGTAATCCGTGTTTTTGCTCACGCTCGAAGCAACATGCCCCCCGCGCTCCTCAATCCGCTCCTTCGCTTCTCCCCGCGACAGGCTGTCAAGTGTTCCCGTGAGCACAAAGGTCTTCCCCGACAATCCCGGCAACCCCGCAGGAGACGCCTTCTCCTCGAACTTCAGACCAGCCTTCCGCAACCTCTCGATCATCGCCCTGTTGTGGCGGTCGGCTGCAAATCTCACCACGCTTTCCGCGATTTGCGGGCCAATCCCCTGAATGCTCTGCAGGTCCTCGGGGGTTGCCCCCAGCAACGCGTCCATTGACCGGAGATTTCTGGCCAGCAACTGGGCCACGCCTGCTCCGACATGACGAATCCCCAGGGCAAACAACACTCTCGAGAAAGGACGCTGTTTGCTCTGCTCAATGCCCTCCAGCAGATTCGCCACGCTTTTCTTCCCCCATCGCTCAAGCTTCTCCAGTTCTCTTGCATGCCGATGGAGGCTGTATAGATCGGCATAGTTCTTCAGGAATCCCCTCTCCACCAACTGGTCCACCACCGCCTCACCGAGCCCTTCGATATCCATGGCCCCCCGTTGAGCAAAATGCTCAATACGTGCCCTTACCTGCGCGGGGCATTCCGTATTCACGCAATAGAAATTCGCCTCGTCTGCCGGGCGAAAGATCCTTGATCCGCACTCGGGGCACACGGTCGGCATCGTGAACGGCCTGGTGCCCGGCTTCCGTTTCTCCAGAACGACGCCGCTCACTTTCGGAATGACATCTCCGCCCTTTTCCACAACAACCACATCGCCCGGGCGGATGTCCAGCTCGCGAATGTAATCCTCGTTGTGCAGGGTCGCCCGTGAGACCGTTGATCCTCCCACAAACACCGGTTCGAGATCCGCAACGGGCGTCACCGTGCCAACGCGTCCCACCTGCAGAAGGATCGAGCGGAGCATGGTTTCCTGCTTCCGGGCAGCAAACTTGAAGGCGATGGCCCAGCGCGGGCTCTTCGCAATCGCTCCAAGCTCTTCCTGCTGGGCGATTGCATCGACCTTGACGACGACGCCGTCAATATCGTACGGAAGTTCCTCGCGCCTCGATTCCCATTCCTTCCAATACTGCACAACTTCATCAACATTCATGCAAAGCCGTGTGTGCCCGCTCACACGGAACCCCAGGTCCCTCAGAATCCCCAGGTTTTCATAGTGACTTTTCAGCGCCTTTCCCTCGGCTCTCAGGTAATACGCGAGGAACTGCAAAGGGCGCTTCGCCACAAGGGCCGAATCCTGCAACTTGAGCGTTCCGGCGGCCGAATTGCGGGGATTGACAAACGTCCGTTCTCCGGCCGCTTCCCGCTCCCTGTTCATGCGGAGAAAATCCTCCCGCGTCATGAACACCTCGCCGCGGACCTCTGCATCCTGAATTCCGTTGCGCGTCGGCCTGAGCCGCAGGGGCACCGAACGGATGGTCCGGATGTTCACGGTGATGTCGTCGCCCTGCGTACCGTCTCCCCGCGTTGCTCCCCTCACCAGAACACCGTCCCGGTATCGGAGGCTCACTGCGACCCCATCCACCTTCAACTCGCACACATAGCGGTACGAACGACCAAGGGCGGAGCGGATGCGCCTGTCAAAATCACGAACTTCGTCTTCGTTGTAGGTGTTCGCGAGGCTGAGCATCGGAACCTCGTGAACCACGGTCGGAAACTCCTTCGTAACCTTTCCGCCAACGCGCTGGGTCGGACTGTCGGGTGTTCTGAACTGCGGAAACTCCTCTTCCAGCCTGGCCAATTCCCGGAGCAGCCGGTCGTATTCTTCGTCGGAAATCGTCGGGTGGGCCTGTACATAGTACCGTTCATCGTGTTCGCGAATCTCTTTCCGAAGCTGTTCAATCCTCGCAACCACAGATTCCTGACGGCTCTTCACGGACGCACCCACGGCTGCAGTCCGTCAGGGTGAAGAAAGGGTTTCGGCCGAAATCCGGACGTTGCGAACAACCGCCCCCGGTCTGCCGAGGGTCCCAAGGGACTTTCCGTTGAGCGCAAATGTCGCTCCCCCGGCGTTGCCCATGGTGAGCGTAAACGATTCTCTCGCGGTCCATCGTCCTCGACGGTTGGGACCAAAGAGATATTCCCGTGTTGGTCCATCATCCAGCGTGATGGTCATCCACACCGAGTCGGTCGTGGTCATGACCAGAGAGAGGCTGTCCACGGCGGCGGGGTTTGTGACGGCAGGAAGAACAACGGCAGTATCTCGTTGCGTCAACGCCGCTGCGTTTTCCTCCACCACGCGGTCGAACGGCGTTTCTGCGATCGTTGTGGCCCTGGTGGCATCCGAAGTCTGCCGGAACAAATAGACGACAAAGACTGCGACAAGCAGGACAAAGGATACAAAAAGAGCATTCTGACGGGCAAACGCCGCAACTGAGGCAAGCGGCCCGGGGTCGGGGGTCTTGCTGGTCACCGGCTGAATCTTCTGAGGCGCCGATCTCTGCTCCCCTCCCTGCCTTTGGTGGAGGATCTCGTCATAGGTTTTCAAGACGCTGTCGGGATTCATCCCGACGGCATCCGCATATTCGCGCAAGAAGGCCCGAACGTAGGTTTGGGGAAGGATGGAGAAATTGCCGGTCTCAAGCGCTTCGAGGAATTTCAGATTGATGCGCGTGGATGCGGAGATGTCCATCAGCGAGATGTTTTTCTCGCTCCTATGCCTTTTCAGGTCGGCGCCGAATGATTCAAACGTCTTCATGAGACCTTGTGAGGGAACGACGAACGAGGTATGGTACCGATTATTTGGGGGAGTTGCAAGGCGGGGAACTAGCGGCGCGTCAGCACCTCTCGCATGGTCTTCGATAACTCTTCGAGCTGGTACGGTTTCTGCAAAAAGCCGTCGATTGCATCCCGCAAGGGCGTGCCATCGATGGTCGTGTTCGAGTACCCCGTGGAGATCACCACGCGCAGATCGGGATTCAGTTCCTTGAGACGATAGAACGTTTCCCGTCCTCCCATCTCGGGCATGTTCATGTCGAGCACCACCGCGTCGAATCGCTTGCGCGCCTCAAGCAGGGAGATGGCTTCCTGGCCGCTCCGCGCAATCGAGACACGGTAACCGAGGTTCTTCAACATCCCTCCAATGACCTCCCCGACATGCTCCTCATCATCCACCACGAGCACGCTCTCGCGTCCCCGCGATAACCGCGGCTGGCGTTCGCGAGGCCTGACGGCGCCGCTCTCCAGCATGAGCGGAAAGAACAGCGTGAACTCCGATCCGCGCCCCGGCTCGCTGTTCACCGTGATGAATCCCTCATGGGAGTTCACCACCCCATAGACCACCGACAATCCCAGGCCGGTTCCTTTTCCCTGATCTTTGGTTGTGAAGAAGGGCTCAAAAATGTGTTGACGTGTATGCCGGTCCATCCCCACACCCTCGTCCTTCACCGTGATGCCCACAAATTCCCCCGTTCTCTGCTCGCCGATGACGTTCGGGTGGCCGTTCGAAATTCCCTCGCGCCTTGTCCGTACGGTGATCTCCCCACCGTCCGGCATCGCATCCCTGGCATTGATGAGGAGATTCAAAATCGCCTGCTGGATCTGTCCATCGTCGCCGTTGATCACCATCAGCTCGTCATCGAGCTCCTTTTTCAGGGTCAGGGTCTTGTCAATGCTCCGCTCAAACAGGTTGAGCGTCTCTTCCACGATCTCGTTTGCGATCACGGGCTTGAACTGCACGGTGCCTTTGCGCGCAAAAGTCAACAACTGACGTGTGAGCGCCGCTCCCCGGCGCGCCGCTGTTTCGATGATGTCCACGAACCGGTACCACGGATCGCCCTTCTTCATCTTCCTCTTCATGATCGCCGTGGAACCCAGAATCGACGTCAGAATATTGTTGAAATCGTGCGAGATGCCGCCCGCCAGATTGCCGATGCTGTCAATCCTCTGCGCATGAAGGATTTTCGCCTCGAGCTTCTTTTTTTCCGTAATGTCACGCGCCACGGCTCTCATAAACGCCGGCCGGCGGTGTTCATCGTAAATGATTGACGTGCTCACACTCACGTCGATGAGTTCCCCGCGGCTGTCCATGATCTGTTCCTCCACTCCTGTCACCTCCTCGCCCCGCTCAAACACCTTCTCCAACTGCCGTTTCACCTCATCGTGGTAGTCGGCGGGATAGAGCTTGAACACGGGCTGGCCGACGAGGTCGTCCTTCCGGTACCCAAGCCTGTCCGCTTCCGTCTGATTACAGCTGACAATGACGCCGCCACTGTTGACAATATGGTACATGTCCGGCGAGTGCTCGAAGAGATCCATGTACCGCTCCTCCGAACGTCGTAAGCGCTCGAAGAGCGCGGCGTTCTCCAGAGCGACACCGATCTGGTTTGCAAACGCCGCCATCAGGTCGAGCTGTTTGTCCCTGAAGGCCAGCCGGTCACGGCTTGCGACAATGATCAGACCTGAAAACGTGTCTTTCATCATGATCGGCACAGATGCCCATGCTCGGATGCTGCCGTACGTCCAGTTCGCTGCGTCCCTCCTTGTCCCGGGGTAACGCACGACTCTCGCCGACCGGATCCACGCCAGCGCGGGATCGTGGATCGGTGCTCCCGGCGGAATGATTGCCAGGTTCTCCTCGGCCACCCCCCGGGAGGCTTTTAACACAAGCCTCTCCTCCTCAACGTGATACACCCACCCAAACTCCACCTGCAGAACACTGCGAACCTCCTGCAGCGCGTTCTGAAGGAGATACCCAATTTCGACGGCACGATTCACCGCTTCGGCGATGGCGTTCAGCGCAATGACCTCCTGCTTCTGCTCCTCGAGCAGACGCCCGTAGTTGAGCGTGAAGTACACAATGAGGAAACCGAAGATGCCAACGGTGATGACGCTGACAAAGTCGTACCACCCGAGCTTGTATCCCGTAAAGACACGGACAAGCACGATGGTGACCATCGCAACCACCACCGCCGTCGAAGCAACGATCTGCGCCTGTTCAACGGGACCGAGTGTCGCGCGGAATTTCCGGATGTTACGAAACAGGTTCATAGGCGCCCCGGGCGGGGGATGGAAGGTTACTTCGGGAGGTACTTGGCGAGAACATCGTTGACTTCCCGCTCATCGATCGGTTTCAGGATGTAATCGGCAGCCCCCAGTTCGCGGGCGACCTTTCTTGCATGAAAATCATCCATGGCCGAGACAAACACCACAGGCTTGCTCGCAAGCCTGGGAAGCCTCTTGATGTGTTCGAGAAGATCGAACCCGTTCATATCGGGCATGCGAACGTCCAGAAGAATGAGATCCGGCTCGTAATTCTGGAGCGTGGAGAGTGCATCCGCTCCGCTCAAAGCCTCCTTGACGACGTACCCCTTCGTCTGAAGGAGCTGTCCCAGAACCTTCAGCCACACCGGTTCGTCATCAACAATGAGGATTTGTTTACTTTCGCTCATGCGTTCTTCTCACACCACTCGTTGACCAAGATACAAGAAGCAATGATGGAAGTCAATCAGCGCCGACTTTCCTGTGAAACAAGGCTGTTTCAGCCCGCGATCCAGTAGCAAGTCTGGGCGACGAACAATCCGATAAACGTTCCAAGGACACCGCCCAGCACGGCCATCAGAAGGCCCACAACCGCCAGCGAGCTTTGATACACCGCTGCCACAATAGGCGCCGTCACGGGCCCCCCGATGTTGGCCTGGCTTGCCGAGGCCATGAGCATCATGGGTGAGCGAAACAGCCGTCCAGCCGCGATGAGGAACAACGCATGGATGGCAATGATGATGACGCCCGCAAGCAGAAACAGGGGAGCGTCGAGGATCCCCCGGAAATCCGCCCGAGCGCCGATGGACGCCAGGAGGAAATAGAACATGTAACTGCCGATGTTGGAGGCTCCGGCGAATTCGAGCTTTGACGCCGGGGTGAACGAGAGCGCGACACCCAGCACTGTGGAGAGGATCACCGCCCACCCGTAGGAATTCAGGACCTCCCCGACATCGGGAAACGCCATGCCGAGGTGAAGCATTGCATATCCGCCGCCGAACGCAATCGCCATCATGAAGGTGACATCGACAAAGGTGATCGGCCTTCTTCCTGCGAGGTCAATCTCCTTCATTCGCGCATTCAGCTCATCGATGAGCCTGCGATCAACCTTGTTGTGCGCATCAAGACGATTCTGAAAGACCGCCAGCGCAATCACCACCCCCATCCATCCGTACCCCACGACCGTGTCCACGACGATCAGCGGGCCAAGCATGGAGTCCGGCGTGTTAACGCTGGAGGCAACAGCAATCATGTTCGCGCTCCCTCCAACCCAACTCCCCGTCAACGCACCGAAGCCGCGCCAGGATTCCGGGGGAAGCCACCAGTGAAGCGCGAAGAACGCCGTGATGGCTCCCACGGCAATCCCCGAGGTGCCCATCAACATCGTGGCCAGGGCCTTGCCGCCCAGGCGCGCAAGCGCCGGGATGTTGGCAGCAAGGAGCATGAGCACGAGAGCCGAGGGAAGGAGATAGGTGCGGATCCAATCGTACGTCGGACTGGATTGCGGGATGATGCCAAGATTCGAAGAGAGCATCGGGAGGAAATAGACCCAGATCGCCGGCGGGAGGTACCTGAACAGCGGAGCAAGGAACTTCACCCCCCCAATCCAGTGCAGGATCCCGATCAGAACAATAAGGTAAACGGCAACCGCGGTGGGTTCGTTGACAAGCGCCACGCCGTTATCCGACTTCCGGGATGGGGGAAATGCCGATCACGCGCCGCGCGCGCACAAAGGTCTTCAAACGCTCTTCATCATAGTGCGGTGCGCGTTCATCAAAACTGTTGATGCGCACCTTGCCCGCGCAATGGATGAACTCCAGGCCGCCCAGATAGATGCCGACATGCCAGATCCTCTCCGGCGCGTTCTCCGAAGCCTTCCGTCCGAAAAACAGCAAGTCCCCTTTCTTCAGTCCCTCAAAACCCGGTCCAACCTGAACCTCTTCACCCATGAGGGCCTGCTGGTTCGCATCCCGGTTCAACTCGACGCCATTCAGACGGAAGACCGTCTTCGTATATCCCGAACAATCAAAGCCTTTCGTCGAAGTGCCTCCCCAGAGGTAGGGAACGCCGACAAAGAGTTTTGCGGCCCTTTCCACATTCTCGGGTGTCAATGAACGCGTCCGCCTCCAAAGGCCGTAGTCTTCCACCAGCCACCGATCCACATACCCCCGGCGACCATTGGGAAGCTCCACTTCCTGCCACCGGCCGCGTGTTCCCTTCTTTTTCATGAGGACTCCGGGGATGACATCCGTCACAGGGAGGGACCTCTCGTCGGGCCTCTCCCTCACGATCCCGAAGTACCCTGTGGTGATCACCTTTGGAGCGTCAATCCACTCTTCCCTTCCCTTCTCATCCGTCATCTGCATCGAACTGCCTTCGATCCATCCAAGGTACCGGTCGTGTGATTGAACGAGGTACCACCCCCGCTCCTCTTTCAGAATCTTCACCACCATTCCCATGAGGACCTGTGTGGCGAGCTCCTGCGCATGACCGGGCTTACTGCGCATGTTGCCGACACTGACCGTGACAATGCCATAGGGTTGTTCCGTCAAAGCCCCGTGGGGAAGGACAACGACGCTGTCCACAACGTTCCCACCGACAGCTCTGAGCGCTTCCAAGGCTTCCCGTTTCGCGTCGGGGTTGTCGACCTCACCTTTGGCAACCACCGTACCGCCCCGCCGTTCTGTTGTCACGGTGAAGACTGCAACGCGCCGGTCGGGAGCAAAACGTTCCCGTACAGGGGTAAGAGCATCCGACAACTGCTCATCGGTGGGGCTGCATGAGACGAAGACAAGAAGAATCAGAAATGATGCGATACGCGCCATGAATGCTCCACTGCAGGATGGGTGATGAAAATAGGGAAAGTTCAAGACAATTCAAACGGTTTTGAAATCAGACCCGCCCTCCAGCCGCTTTCGGGCGATTTCGACATAGGAATGGTCGATTTCATAACCGACATAGTGTCGTCCGGATTGCACCGCCGCCAGGCATGTGGTGCCGCTTCCGGCAAACGGGTCCAGAACAAGGTCGCCTTCAAAGCTATAGAGCTGAATAAGCCGGCGCGGAAGCTCCAGTGGGAACGGCGCCGGATGACCAACGCGTTTCGCGGATTGCGCCGCGAACGTCCAGACGCTCTTCGTGTATTCGAGAAACTCCTCGCGGGAGATCGTGTCTTTCCCTCCTCCGTTCCTTGAGAACCCTCCCTTGGAGAAGACAAGAATGTACTCGTGCACATCACGCAAGGTCGGGTTTGAGGCGGACATCCAGCTTCCCCAGGCCGTGGAAGGCCCTGCGCTGGTGCCCTTGTTCCAGATGATTTCCCCGCGCATCGAGAAACCGATGGAGATCATGTCCTGTGCGATGTAGGCGTGGAGGGGAATGTAGGGTTTGCGGCCGAGGTTGGCCACATTCACACAGGCCCGTCCGCCAGGCACAAGCACTCGATGGACTTCCCGGAACACTCTGGAAAGAAGCTCCCTGTACTCGGAGAGCGTGAGGTCCTTGTCGTATTCCTTGGAGACGTTGTAGGGCGGCGAGGTGATCATCAGGTGAACGCTGTTGTCCGGAAGTTCCACCATCGATTCACTGCTTTTGCAGTAGATGCGATCCGCGACCACGTCCTTTTGTTCCTCCGTGTTCGGACGTGGCGTGGTCGAAATACCCAGCCCGCGGTACAAACGGCTGCCGTAGAACCTCGATGCATCATGGCTGATGCGGCCTGTCGTGCCAAAAGGCGATGTTCTGGTCGGTTTGCGCTTCCCGGCTCCCATGGCTTCAATGAGACATACCGAAGATGCGCCGTCGCAGCCACTGCGTGAAATCCATTATGCTTTCCTCGCTCATCGAATGCGGGATGGGATATTCCCGGTACACCACGTCGGCTTCGGTCTGCTCCAGCAGGATCTTTGCCCTCCTGGCAAACTCGACACCGATGACGGGGTCAGCCACACCGTGGGCCACGAAGAAACCCTTGCCCTTGAGATCATTCCAGCGGAAGGCCAGACCAGAGTTTTCGGGGAGATATCCGCTGTGGGCAACGACGCTGTGGATCTTCTCCGGTTCAGTGAGCGCGTAGGCATAGGCCATGACGGCGCCCATGCTGAAGCCCAAAAGCACCATTCTCTCCGGATCGATCGGGTAATGCGTGCGCACATCATCGAGGAACCGGGCAAGCCGGTCATAACTCTGTGTAAACTGAGCCGGTTCCGGCGCCCCGACTTCCCGGAGGTCGTACCAGGTGAATCCGCCGTAAGCGAAGTCCAGGGGCGCCCGTACGGCAATGATGAGGAAACGGGGATCGAAATAGGGTGAGAGGCCCAGAAGATCGTCCTCATTGGCCCCTCTGCCGTGGAGCAGAATTATGGCCGGATGGCCGGTGTGGGGGCGTGTCCGTTCGACGTCAGGGCTCAGCGGCGCGATCGCGTGGAAGAGGGTCGATTCTATCGTTCGCATCCAGAAAGCTGGTTCATTTCGGATGGAAATGTACCATCGTTCGGGGTCAGACTCAACAGAATTTCGCGAAACTTTCGAGGACAACCGGATGTTCCATTTGCATCGTCCGGTTTTTTCTCTATTTTCCAACGCCGAGCACTCATGGAAGGAAAGCGATGACCACAGTATCAAGAGCGTTTCTGATCGCGGCCACTGCAGGGTTTCTTCTTGCAGGATGCAAAGATTCCGGTACAACCAGCGTGCCCGACGACCCGCCGGTGATCAGCGGAATCTCCGCTTCGACTGCAGCTGTCGGGGACACGGTCACCGTCAGCGGATCAAACTTCGGCGCAATTCAGGGAGAGAGTGTGCTCTTTGTGAACGAATGCTCCACACCTGTGATCGCGTCATGGAGCGACAGCCAGATCAGGGTCCTGGTGCCCAATATTGCGGCCACAATCTCCGTGCGCGTCGAGGTGGGCGGAAGGGAAAGCAACAGTGTGGGCCTGGCTGTATCGAACTACGTCATGGGCGACGTTTCGTATGCCTGCGACGTCAGGCCGATCCTGAACTTCGGCTGTGCGATCTCAGGCTGTCATGTGGGGCCAAGCCCGCAGAGCCAATTTGATCAGTCGACGTACAGCGGACTTCGGGCGGGGGGCGTGAAATTCGGGACGAATGTGATAAAGCCGGCTGATTCCTCGGGAAGCGAGATTATTCGAGCCATGCGGGGAACAGCGTCAGGCCTCGCGCGAATGCCGCTTGGTGGCCCCTGGGTCAACAGTGGCGTACCCGATTCGTTGATCAACAGAGTTGCCCTGTGGATTCAGCAAGGCGCGGGACTCAACTGACAACCCGCCCGTGTGAAGCAAAGAGGGAGGCACCATGGAGAGAGCACAACCATTTGCTCTCCCTCCTCCTCCCGCTTCCTCCCCACCCGAGCTTCCACGCCGCACCCCTCCTTATCGTTTCTTCTTCTTCCTCAATGCATACTTCTCTTTCTTATCGCGGAGCGAAGCCGCCTGTACAATCGTTTGGTATACGTCGGGCCCCAACATTCGTTGAAGGGCTTCTTCTCTTTCCAGCCGTTGCCGGAGCTCGCGGACTGTTCGGATGCCTTTTTCGTCCAGAAGGCTCATGATTCTGTTCACTTCCCGCCGGGTCGAGTCGGTTGGTTCCTCTCTCCTTCCCGTCATGATATAGGCGACGTCCAGACCTGCGTTCTTCAGCAACTCGCGTACCTTTGGTCCCGGGGCATTGACTCCGGAGACGTACACGTTTACATACTGGACGGTCCTTCCGATCGCGTCCGCCAGAGCCTTCATCGTTCCGTACTGTCGCTTGATCTCCTCCCGCAGCCTCCGGCTTATGTCTTCCTTCTCGCTCACTATAATCCGTTGTTGTCTGTCTTGACAACGCTATAATTTTTCATTATATTCCGTCGCGGTTACTTTTGTTCAAAAATGATATGAAAAAAACCGCAAACAAAAAAGGCGGGAAAAGTCATCTCAAGCGCATTCTTGAGGAAGACGGCCGGAAGCTGAAGTGGCTTTCGGAATCAACGGGGATCAATTATCAGAGGCTCCAGCGGATCATGAATCAGGGCTATGAACCGACGCTTTCCGAGGCCGTCGAGCTGGCTCGGGCAATGCGACGGACATTGCAGGACCTGTTTCCTTCGCTGGACCTGGCAGGGGTAATTGAAGAGCGATCAGACGGGGCCTTTTCACAGGCGCACGCGGTCAGGCGCCGCTAGCGTTCTCACCCGGGGACTCGCAAGGGGGAATCCATGATTTTGATCATCGAGCGGGACGCCACTCTGAGGCAGGCTCTGGAGCTCTACCTGGAGAGTCTTGGTCATGTGGTTCGTTCGGCAACGGACTCGCTGACAGCGGTGCGGGCGTTCGGACGTGAGTTCGGCGAATTCCGGATTGTGCTCATTGATGCGGACCAAACACCTGAAGCTCTTCGAACGTTACGGGGCTTTCGGTCCTTGAACGAGGAACTGGGGTTCATTGTGACGCACGGATTTGGCTCGGGGGGGAGCATGAACCTCAGCTTCCTTTCAGGCCTGAATCCCCATGACCCGAAGGGAATCCGGATCAGGTTTGTGAGGAAACCATATGAACCGAGGGTGATTCAAGCCGCTCTGGAGGACCTTCTGACTCGCTGAACTTCAATTCATCAAGCCTCTTCCGAATCACGGGCTCGGGGGGCTTCTCCGAACCCATCCCGCTGCACGGGGGCGGGAGGGTCGGGTATCCAAACCACTTCAAACCCCGAGGGGGAAATCATGGACTTCGCCAGGGATTTTTGGAATCTCTTTTTCCGGGAATCTCACACCGGCATATGGGTTTCCGAACTGAAGCATCCAATCCGCATTGGCATTCCCCCCGGCCGGCAGCACACCCAACTCGTCAAACATGCTGTCCTGACGGAGTGCAATAGCGCCATGGCACGAATGTGCGGGTGCAGAAGCCCTGAAGAGCTGGCAGGCGTTCCCCTTGTGCATCTCTTCCCCCCCTCATCCATGGATATCCTGATGCTGTTTCTGCAAACGAAATGCAGAGTCCTCCCGTGGACCCTCTCCAATACACACGGGCCCGGGGGACGGTTCTTCGAAAACATGTTCATCGGGCGTCGGACGGGGGGACGGTTGGTAAGGATCTGGGGTATGAGGAGGTGGGCCACCCCACAGAAGCTGGAAGAACACCGGATGAGACAGATGGCCGGCTCGCTCACAACCATCCAACGCCGGATCCTGGAAGAAACCGTGAAAGGGAAGACGCTCAAGGAGATCGGCGCCGACCTTTCCTTGAGCATCAATACCGTCGAAAGCTACAGATTCCGCGCCCTGCGCAAGCTTGGCCTTCGCTCAGTCATGGAAATGATCCGGCGGGCTGAATCCCTTGGCTTGGGTCATGCACCTGCCCGTGAAACAGTTCCTCCCTCGGACTTCAAAAAATATTCCGATCCAGGTGTAAATCTTTTGGCAATTGCAATGCTTGGAGATCACCCTCTCGAACGATAAATTACACGTCGAGCCATTTTCTCGGACCATCCCGTTACCCGGACGATATGCTTCGTTAACAGGGTATGAAAGAATCTCTTTCAGGCATGAACATGATTTTCACCGTGCTGGCTGAGCCACGGGAAACTTTTAATGATGTCCATCGAACCGCCCTTGGCGCGCCAGTTGCGGTGAATCTCCTGTTGTTCCTCTCCACGGCTTTCCTGATGTTTTTCGCATTGAGAGCGATGGTCTATAACGGGCTTGCATCAGCCCTGGGAGAGATGAACGTCCCTTCAAGCGTAATGGCTTCAGTAAGAGTGGGAATCCTGATAACCCTTGCTCGCGATGCGGTGGCCATACCGTTTCGTTGGTTCATCACAACGGGTATTCTCTTCATCCTGTTCTACAGCGCGTTGAAGGGACTTGACAAGCTTCGGGACGTTTTTGCGATTCTTGTCCTCTCTGAATTGATCCTCTCACTGATGCGTTTGGTCAATGCATGCCTCCTGCATGTTCGCGGGATCGATAACATCCAACAGCCGCAGGATCTGTTCCTCATTCCCGGACTTCATTTCTTCATGAGCGATCTCTCTCACGATTTCGTAGTGTTCACCCTGGCTAGTTCTGTAAACGTTTTTGCGGTGTGGTACGTTACCGTTATGACTTTGGGATTCACGGAGGTATTCAAGTGCAGCAAATGTCGCGCCTTCGGGATGGCTGCAGCGGCCCACATGGCACCTGCAATATTAGCAACTCTCACACCGACTGCAGAAAGGGCGGTGTTGAGAATACTCGGATTCCAACTCCACTGACCTTCCTTTGAACACCTGGGGGACTGGTCAGCCGAAAGCAAAACACAGGTGCAAAAGAAGGAGGTTCTATGAGAAACTCTTCCCGTGTCATTCTGCTCATCGGTTTCGTGTTCGTCCTGCTTCTAGCTCCTCTCGGGGATGCGATGGCGGTGGGGCCTTGCGAGCAGGCATATATCAGGTGTCTCGATAGCTGTGACACCTATTTCGGGTGGCATCCCATCCTCCAGGTCGCTTGCTATAGCGGATGCTCAATCGGTTACAATGATTGCGTAGGCTGACGACCAACCGGGGGCCCCGGCCCACGGTTCCGTCGGCGCCCCCGGCATACCGATCACGAATGAAATTCCTTGCGGTACTCCTTGCGATCTCCACAGCATCCGTGCGATCCCAGCGGCTTCCTCTCCACCTCGAGAAAGTCTTGGAGATATCTCTTGCCACTGGCGGTGATCTTGTTCAAGTCAGCGATGCAAAAATTGGTGAGGACGGATCCATCTACGTAGCAGACAGACTCGACTACACGATAAAGAGATTTGGAAGAGACGGAAGACTGATCGCATCCTTCGGGAAGCAAGGCAAGGGCCCCGGCGAGTTCAAAGGGCCGATGAAACTTGCCGTGGGGGGTCGCCTTGTGGCGGTAACCGATTACCTGAGCCCGCTTGTCAGAATCTTCGACAATTTGCTCAACCTCAAAACACATGTGAGGTCTTCAGCTTTTGTTTACGACGTCGCCCTTGATGAACATGGTAGGGTGTTCTTCTCAAACATCACATCCGACCCCGACAATCTCCTTTCCTGTCACTCCCTCAAAGGAACTTTTATTGGAAATCTGCATTCCGATCTGGCTGAAGGTTCGGAGTTGTTTGATTCGAACTCCCTTGCTATCTTAAAGGGGGCGGAGCTGGTCGTAGCGTACTTCTACCGCAACCGAATCGAGATATTCGATTCCACGAGATCACTCTCAAGAGTCCTCCAGCTTCCAAAAACTCCTGAGAAGGCCAACAGGAGAACCATGGGTGGGCGTGAGATTCCAACAGGACGGGTGATTGTGGATGCAGACACGGACGGCAGAGGTAATCTCCTCGTTCTCGGGGGCGATTTTTCTGAACAGCCATGGCGAACAGTCCACGTTTTCTCCCAGGACACGTTTCATGGCACGTTCCATCTCCCCAAAAAATCCGGAATCCTCTCCGCCAGAGGAGACCTCCTCCTCGTAGCGGACCAATCAAGAACGAGTATTGTAATGTACAAACTCAAAGGCACGCCATGGGGGAACGGGAATTGAAAAGATGCATCCCGGTCGCGATTCTTCTTCTGCAGGTCCTTGCGTGCAATCCTGACGCAGGCTTCGGGAAGTTTCCGTGGACTGAGTTTGGTCTTCAGGACACACAGGGGAAAGGAGGCGTGGTTTTCTTGCTGAAGTTCGGTGAAATCACGTGTGGTTCATGTCTCGGCGCAATAGAAAGGGCAAGAGCGACCGCCGAAGAAGCAATTCAGCACGGAAATCCGGAAAAGCGCCTCTTCTTGGTCGTTGATCCCTATGAGGAGGATAGTTCCCTTGTCCGGGCCGTTCTGCTCAAATGGGCAAAAGCAGCATCATGGAACATTCACATCACCGTTGCGCGGCCAGGGACGTTCCTCAGCCGCGGTATCACCAAAAGCACGGTAATCGTTGTCGACTCCAAGGGATACATTCGGTTCCAGGGAGCTCTACCGCTCGGCGAAAGAAAACTCTCCGCCTTTCGTGCACAACTTCTCGACTGACAGATGAAACGGTTTCTCCCGGGCAGTGATGGATTTAATGCGCGAAGATTCCTTGCGTTCGTCATCCTGCTGGTCTCAAACTCAATTCTCACTATTGCCATGGGACGGGCAACCATTCTTGAGATGATCACCTATCTCACGCAAATCGCGGGAGTGGTCGTTTTCTACGAACTCCTTTACTGGCTCGTTCGAGGAAAGGAAAGAAGGGGTGACTGATCGGGCGCTTATACGGTTTGAGGGAGTTACAAAAGTCTTTCGCGAAGGGATGAAGAAGGAGATCACTGCTCTTGATAACATGTCCCTTATTGTCGAGCGGGGAGAAGTTTTTTCGCTCCTCGGCCCCAACGGCGCTGGAAAAAGTACTCTTGCCAAACTTCTTCTGGGATTCGTTTGGCCGACTTCTGGTACAATATCCATTTCAGGCTTGTCACCCGCCGAAAGTGCATCACGCCAACCCGTGGGATACCTGCCTGAACATCCGGAGTTCCCGCCTCATCTGAGTGTCGCCCAGGTCCTTCGTTACTGCGGGGCTTTTCGACGCATGGATCCTTCCGTTGTACGCCTCCGCGCCGAACAACTCGCGGATCTGCTGGGCATGCGAAACAAACTCAGATCTCCCATCCGGTCTCTCTCGAAAGGGATGAATCTCCGCCTCGCTATGGCGACAGCTCTTCTTCACGAGCCCGATATCCTTGTGCTCGACGAACCTTCGGATGGCCTTGACCCCGAGGGCCGGATCGAATTCAGAAACCTCCTCTTGAAGCTCAAGAACAATGGTAAAACGATCCTCCTGAATTCCCATATTCTTTCGGAGGTGGAACGGATCTCGGACCGGGTCGCTCTGCTGAAACAGGGAAGAATTCTCAGGGTTGATGAAATGAAAGCGATTGTGGGTGCTAACTGCAATTACATCGTGGAAACCCGTACAACCGACGAGACTCTTCTCGCGGGGATTCGAAAGAACTTTCCCGTGAAGGCTCAAGGCTCATCCTGGCTTATCAAAGTGACAGATGCCAGCGGCGTGAAGGACCTCATCTCGCGCCTCGATGCCGCCGGGGCCGTCCTCGTGGGAATCAGACAGGAAAGGCGAACGTTGGAAGACTACTACCTCGAGCAGATAAGTTATGGGAGAAACCCTTAGGAATATCCGGATTCTCTCGCGCTATACCTTTGCCGACTTCGTAAGCAAACCGGCCTTTCAGATATTCCTCCTCGTTGAAGGTATGGCTCTCCTTGGGATCATTCTCAGCCCAAAGCTTCCCCTGTTCGACAACATACGCGTCGTCCCTTGGTTCATTTTCCTCGTTTCATTTCCGGCTTTCACTTCCCCTGTTGTGATTGATCGATTTGAACGTCCAAGCGTCAATTTCATTCTGTCGCACCCCTTTACGCGCACCCAGGTTCTCCTCGGAACCTTCATAGGAGTCGTGCTTGCGATGGCATCGTTGCCGGTCTTTTTCTACGCGGCCTGGTTTGCAATTGCGGGCATTCGGGTCGAGGTCTGGGATCCCGCAATTCTTGCCCAAGGGGTCTCGCTTGTGGTAATCTTCATTTCCCTCCTTGGTTATATCATTCTGACGGGCATGCTCATGCCGCACGCGCCGGCGATCACGCTTTTCTGGTCTCTCTACGTGATGTTCGGGGCTACTCTTCTTCACGCGCGTTCCTTCAATTTCTTTGAGGTCGAGCCCAAAGGTGATCCAGATCTTCTTCTCGAGATCCTCTTCTATGTCACTCCGGCCATCTTGGACATATCGAATTTTTTCAAGAATGTTGTCCGAACTGGATATGGAGATCCCCTGGCAACGCTGACATCGCTAGGCGGCGCCACACTCTGCATGATATTATCTTGCAGGCTGGTGGGAAAAAGGGATCTGGGTTGACTTCAAGAAGTGGAAACGATTCCCCTCTGTGGCCACTTCACGGGGGGTTCGCAATGTCTTCACCGCGAAAGGAGAAAAAAAAGTTCCTCTAGCGAGGAGCCTTTTGAAGTCGAACCAATGCGGAAGTTTGTGGGAAAAGCTCAGGCCGTCTGTTTTACGTCCTGCCGGCAATGCTGATCGAACAGATTGCGGAGTTGGGCCGCAATCTGCTGCGGTGAATGTCCCTCAATCTGGTGCCGGTGAATCATCTCGATAAACCTGCCGTCTTTCATCAGTGCAAAGGACGGAGAGGAAGGGGGCATGCCGGTGAAATACTCACGCGCCCTTGCGGTTGCCTCGCGATCCTGTCCGGCAAACACGGTGACAATCTGATCGGGACGGACATCGCCTTGAAGAGCCATGGCCAGACCGGGTCGGGCGGCACCGGCCGCACACCCGCAGGTGGAATTGATCACCACCAGCGTCGTTCCCTGCGCCTTCGGAAGCGTCTCATCCACCTCTTCCGCCGTCCTGAGCTCCCTGGCGCCCAACTGCGTCACCTCATCCCTCATTCGCTGAATAAGAATATCGTACATCAAGGCCTCCTTCGTTGATGGTTCTCACGTGACCTGCTACCTCCTCCTTACTCCCTACTCCCGTCTTTCCCGTCCCGGTGGCACAAACCCACGATAGGTGTCGTACCGGGAATCGTAGAAGAGCAGTTGAAATTCCTCGTCCCGTATCGTGCCGCCCGACGGATACAAGTAGAACCGCGCAACCCTTCCCGTTGGTTCCCGTGACGGCCTGCCCCGCTCGTCCGCATAGAACTCAAGCACATAGTAGCCGTTGCGAAACTCGGCCGTCTGCAACTGCAGCAACACGTGCTCGTGACTGAAGATCCTCAGATCGGCTTCCTCGCTCATGCATCGTGAGGATCAAGTCCCTCCAGCGGCCCCCGGCGGACCAGCATGAGGATCGAGGAGTGCGGAAGAATAAGATACTTTGTGCCCTCGTATTCAACCTCCACTGCGGCATCCCGCAGAAACACCGCCACATCGCCGGGTTCAGCCTGCAGGGGGATGTATTTCACGGGATCGCGGGGAACGGTGGACCAGGGTTCTTGGTCCATGTATTGCGGATTCGGGACGGCGTATCCCGGCCCAACCTGCACAACGACACCGCTCTGGACCTTTTCCTTTTCCTTGACACCCGGGGGCAGATACAGACCGTGCTCGGTGCGGTCTTGGTCCCGGTCGGGTGTGATCAAGACTCTGTCGCCCACCAGCACAATCTTCTTTTTTACCCTGAGGTCCTGCATACGAAACAAGATACGCACAGATTTCCGCCAAGGCAACTCTGCAAGGTGCGGCGGCGCCCCGATTGCTCCTCGTTCCTTTTTTCCCTACCCTTCGCGACATTGTTTTAACCATGTTCGCCTTCCGTCGTTTCAAAGAAAAGAGCCAAGGGACGTGGAACAACCAGACCAAAACCAGGCCATTGTTTCCCTGCTAGTTGATCGCAGCAAGGCGGGCGACACATCGGCCTTTGGCGCGCTCATGACCATGCATCAAGGCTACGCCTATTCGATTGCTTTCCGCATTTTGCGAAGCGAGGATCAGGCAAAGGACGTGGTACAGGAAGCGTTCGTGCGGATCTGGAAACACGTTGCCCGATACCATGAGACTGCGAAGTTTACCACATGGCTCTACACGATCGTTGTTCGTTTGTGCTATGACCGAATGAAATCTGAAAAGCGTCGATGGAACCTTTTTGCGAGAGAAGAACGGGCAAGCCAGGAACACGAACCGGTTTCCCGAAGCCTGGAAAGCGAGGTTGAAGGAAGGGACACCGTCGACCGCATCCTCGCCCTGGCAAAGGAACTTCCCCCGAAACAAAGGCTTGTGTTCATGTTGAGGGATTTGCAGGACTGGACAATCGGAGAAATTTCCGAAATGACCCGGATGTCCGTCGGCACGGTGAAAGCGAACCTTTGCCTTGCCCGGAAGGCTCTTCGAGAGGCTTACAACGAACTGGAGGGATGAAGAGATGAAACAATGCAAGGACCTTGAACCTTTGGTATACCTCTCCCGCGAGGGTGAGCTGACAGCAGAAGAGGAATCGCTCGTCCGGGAGCATCTCCGCATCTGTCCCCATTGCTCTTCCATCAGGGCCTCGTTGCGCACAATGCACAACGAGCTTGATCCAGCAAGGTCTGTTCCGCCTTCAACGGTGAATCTTGCAGAGATCACCCTTGCACGGCTCAACGGGCGCGTGCGGGAGACGCGGAGCTGGTTTGATGTTCTTCTGGATTCCGCGAGGCCCGCTCTCGCCGTGTCGGTCTCTGCGCTGGTTCTTCTTCTCGTTGTTCAGGAAACTCGTGACGCCATGAAAACTTCGGCCCTTGAGGAGAGGCTGGAGGATAGCGGATCCGCATCTCGCACCTGGAATCCGCTCTGGACCGTGTCGGGAATCCCCGCATTGCAATCCCTGGCCGAGGCCCAGCGGCAGGATGGCACAGACCCTCGCCCGATCATGGCAGCGATCGGCGACGACCAGGTCAAAGCCATAACTTCAATTCTTTCCATGATCGTCGGTTCTTCGGACGATCTCTTTGTGCGGCTTTCCAGACGATACCCCAACCTTGCCCGTGTCACGTTTGAGGACGGACTCACCGATCAAGAGCGGAGGATCCTCGCGACCGAGGGGCAAATGCTGTTGAACGATTTACAGAACATGATTGCTCAAGGAGCAAGCCAGCCATGGTGAAATATCAGATCGTACTCATTCTCGTTCTTGCCTTGTCCGGATGCCTCGAAATCAAAACCCGGACGACGGTTTCTGAAGACGGGTCGAGCGAGCGTGTGATCACGTTTCAGCACCCAAAGAAGTCCCTGCCCGAGGCCGCTTATCCCATCCCGCGGGATTCTTCGTGGACACTGGAATGGGTCGAAAGACCCCTGGGAGAAGGGCAGGTACAGTACGAATACATCGCGCGAAAGCGGTTTGCCACACCGGAGGATCTGGAAAGAGAGTACACCTCGATCCCGGACACGGGAGTCCTCAGCGTGAAGGTCAGTCTCTCGAAGAGATTCCGTTGGTTCTACACGTACTTCGACTATCGGGAATCATACAACCTCCGGAATGAATTCCAGTACATTCCCATCACCGCAGTACTCACGCCGGAACAGATCCGACATTACCAATATTCGTACACCGGGACCATTCAAGATTCCATTCTCGACACAAAAGTAAGGGACTGGCACGAAAGGAATACATTGGAAGATTTCTATCACCGGTTTGTTCGGGCCATGGAAAAAAAGAATCACCCCGAACTGTCTGCTCTGAACCTCAATCGGTCCAAGGAACGGTTCTTTGCCCTGGTCGAGGTCCGGGGTGAGGAAAGGGACAAGAAGAAGAAAGGGGAAGAGATCGACATCGTGCAATTTCTCGTCGATGTCCTTGAAGAGGCCGTGGGTACAAAAGCCGTTCGCTCGATGAAGAACGACATTGCGGCTGCTTTTGCAGAAGAGCAGGAGAAGGAACAGCGCCTGAATACTGCAAACGGTACATACGAAAACTCCGTCCAATTGCCGGGAATGCTTCTGGAGACGAATAGCAACAAGGTGCAAGGGAACCTGGTTGCGTGGAAAGTAAAGGACGATCAGCTGAAGGTGGGGGAATTCGTCATGACCGCCCAGTCACGCGTGGCAAACACCTGGGCGTTTGTGGCAACAGGCCTTGCGGGCATTACCGTCGTGGCGCTTGTTCTGATCCAAGCATTCCGGCGCCCGGATTGATTCATTCATTCGCTCATTCGTTATTCGTTGTTTCGTCCATTCGTCGATTCGTTGTTTCGTCGTTCTGCAAGATCGATCATAAACCTTGCGATCAGCCCTGTCCAGATGTACGACTTGTGCCATCCCGCCCAGGGGGAATCCGGGCTGTACAATTCCCAGAACCAATGATTGGTTCTCAGCTGGACGATCAGCGCGTCGCTTACGTTCCGGGCCAACTGCCTTGCTTCCGCGACATAGCCGTACTGAAGAAGGCCTGAAAAGACCAGGTACTGCCATTCAACCCAGATGGGTCCGTTCCAGTACCCCCGAGGATCGTAATACGGATCATCCGCGGCGAGCGTCGGAACGCCGTACGTGCGCCAGAATTTCGCGGTATCCTTCAGAGCCGAGACAAGCGCGGCGGCCTGTTCCCTTGTTGCCACGCCGGCCCAGAGCGGCAGAAATCCGATAATTTCCCTGCGCTTGAGATCATCCTGTTGCGCAAAGCTGAAGCTGTGGCTTGTCTTCTCAACATGGTAATAGAAGCCCGTTTCCTCATCCCACATCGTGCTGTTGATCAGGTTCTCCCTCCGCTCGATTTCGATCCTCCATTTCTCCACATCGGCCGCCAGCCCGAGCTCACGGGCCATGTGCACGAGAGCTTTTGCTTCGGACACCAGCATGCAGTTGAGATCAAGCGCTTCGAAATTTGCCGGCCAGCCCACTTCGTCCCACACTGCGACCTTGCCATCCCGCACGGATTCCAGAACGCCGTGGCCTCCCCATTCGCATAATCCGTCGCCGTCGGCATCTCTGTTCTTCAGCCACCACTCATAGAAGCGCGCCCCTGCCGCATAGGCGTCCTCGAGAAAGATCCTGTCTCTTGTCTTCTTGTAGATCTGCCAGTTGATCCAGCTCAGCCACGGAGCGGAGGTCGTGAGCTGGTTTTCGTACGGGATCGTTTCGTCGAGGTATGGTCCCGTTCTGTAATTGATATAGCCATCAGGATGCTGGCGCTCAAAGAAGACGCGCTGGGAGTTCATGGCTGAAATAGAATCCATAAACACGTACGCCAGCATAGAGAGGCTTTCATGAAACACCTGGCCTCCATGACCCCACCCCCACTGAGGCTCCCTTGAAAACACATAGTAATTGAAACCGCACTTCCCTTCGGGAGGAAGCATGGATTGCCTTAAGAGCGTGAAAGCACTCCAATACAGCATTTTCTGTTCCTCACTCTCGAAGGGCGGCTCCGGAATCCTGCTGAAGAGGCGCTCGTTCGCCTCAAGGAATCTCTTCACATCCGCCTCCAACGCCGCTCGAACGTCGTTCAGCACCAGGAGAGAATCATCGTCGACGGGAGTGACGGCGCGAACAAAGCGGAGCGTCTGATTGTGTCCGGGGGCGAGGGTAACAGATTTCCTCAGACCCACCACAACGGCTGAATCGGCGTGATGAAACAAAGCGGTGAACAACGTGGAGGGGTTAAGGCCGGGCAAAGCAATCAGGGTGTCGGGACGAATGGAACCGACGAGAACGTCGCGAACCCTTTCAACATGAGGGACCTTATGGTCGACGACCCATCGGTCCGGAGGTTCCCTATGCGCAAAGAGCAGACCATGCAATGAATCGGCTCTTTCAATGCCGCCATAGGCGCCTTTGACGCTCCGGACGTATGTGGCGACCTCCAATTCGAGAGTCCGCATTCCCTTATTCTCGAAAACGAGCTCATGGAGAGCGACCCTGGACGAGTAAACAAGGAACGCGGACCGTACCTCCACTTCGTCGAAGGGAGAAAAGGATGAGAGAACGAGGTCGGGATAGGATGCCGAGATGCCTACTTCCCTGGCCATTTCCTGCGGACGGGAGACGGTTTTTTCGTCCATGCGGAAGGCAAATCCCCATTCGCCGGCGCTTTCATTCAGAAACGACAGCGGTTTTGTCGAATCATAAAACGCAAAATGGTAGCCTTTATCCAACAAGAAGCTCGAGCGCTCCATTGCTGCGGCGTACGTTGCATAAAGCGGGGAATGGCGGTTGGCATTGAGGCTGGAGAGAAAAGGTTGAGCCTGGCTCTGAGGAGCAACGGTGGAAAGAAGGGCAAGGAAGAGGCCCAGCGAGCGTGTGACACCTTGCTTGATGCCACCAGGCATTCTCTGGTTCATAGCCTCATGCGGGAGAATTGACATATGCTGTGGCTTACCTTTCCAAGGTACATATGTTAAACATAGTTACCTTGGAAAGGTGGGTATTGGCCTGCTTGCCTTGCTCGGACCTCCGGATGCCCCGTATTGCCGTCCTTTACCGGCCTGTCAAGGGCTGGGGGAACCTATACATGGTTTTATGCCTGTACGTCTCCCCTGGCCGCAGGACAACAGACGGAAACTCCGGCTGATTCGGCGAATCCGGGAAATGTTGGGTTTCAAGACAGAGCCCGGAGTGCTTCTTGTAGATCCACCCTCCTTTTCCCGTGATCGTGCCGTCGAGAAAATTTCCAGAGTAGAACTGCAGGCCCGGCTCGGTCGTCCACACTTCCATGACTCTTCCGCTCAACGGATCGTACACACGGGCGGCCCATTGTAACCCGCCAGATTTCCTGTTCAGGACGTAATTGTGGTCATAGCCTCCGCGCACCTGAGCAATTCTCTTTCCGATTCTGTGAGGCTTCATAAAATCCATGGGGGTTCCGACCACCGGACGCAGTTCTCCGGTCGGAATCAGATTCTCGTCGACCACTGTATAGCGATCAGCGTTGATGGTCAGTTCATGGTCCAGAATTGTGCCGTGGCCGGCCAGATTGAAATAGCTGTGGTGGCTGAGATTGACCACCGTGGGTTTGTCCGTCGCTGCGAGATAGGAGATCTGAAATTCGTTGGCCGTTGTAAGACGATACTCAACGGAGACGGACAGCGTGCCGGGATATCCCTCTTCGCCGTCTTTGCTGACATAGGTAAGCTTGACGGCGACAAAGGATGTATCTTTGATCGGTTCAGCCGACCACAGCACCTTGTCGAAACCTTTGAGGCCCCCGTGCAAATGATTGCCATGATTGTTGCGGGCAAGCGAATACACCGTGCCGTCAAGAGTGAATTGCCCTTTTGCAATCCTGTTCGCGTAGCGTCCCACGATTGCGCCAAAATAAGGGTGGTCTTCGAGATACGGTTCAAGGGAATCGAATCCGAGAACAATGTCGCCGGGCATTCCGTTTCTGTCCGGCACCAGAAGTTCCGTGAGAATGCCGCCGTAGTTCGTGATTTTGGCTGTCATTCCCTGACCGTTGGAGAGAGTGTAGAGAACCACCTCCCGGCCGTCATAGGTTGTTCCGAATCGTCGTGAAGTGATGGTCATTGCTGAATGGGCATTTCCTTGCCGTCCGTGGAGCAGTTCTCCTCCGCCGGCGGCGAGAAGCAGGACGGCACACAGGCATGGCCATTGGGCAGTCATGGCAAAGGATGGACAGGCGATTGGCGAATGGAAAGGGACGGTCTCACGCGTCCCAACCTACGCAAATCGAAGGCAAGTTTCAACTTCGCTGGGCAGTGTCTTACTTTGGGCATGCGCTTTCTCCCTCTGTGAAACTCACTCTTTTCCTCTGTGGAACTCTGTGTAATTTCACAGAGAACCACAGAGAAGTAACAGAGGGTCACAGAGGAGGGCGCCAGCCAATTCAAATTGAGACACTACCCTTCGCTGACGAGAAGGGAGGGTAAATCCGAACGTCCTCTCAGAGCATGGAAGCACAGGCGGTGATTCTGGCGCCCGAGCGGAAGGTACACGAACAACCCGCCATTCGAGGGTTCTTCCGATTGCTGCTGCAGAAAACCTATCCTTCCGTGAAGGACCTTCCAGCCTCCAGCGGGGGCACGTCGAAGCGGTCGAGCATCATCACCTTATTCCACGCCGCGACGAAATCGTGCACGAACTTCTCCCCGGCATCGCTGCTTCCGTACACTTCGGCAATGGCGCGCAGTTCAGAATTGGAGCCGAAGATCAGGTCCACACGCGTGGCAGTCCAGCGCAGCTCACCCGTCTTGCGATCCCGGCCGTCGAACAACTCCTGACCGTTTACGCGCGGCCTCCACTCCGTGCTCACGTCCAGCAGATTGACGAAGAAATCATTGCTGAGCACACCGGGACGTTTCGTGAAGACACCGTACGGAGTGCCGCCATAGTTGGCACCTAACGAGCGCATGCCTCCAACCAGCACCGTCATCTCCGGCGCAGTGAGGGTGAGCAACTGCGCTTTGTCCACCAACAGGAACTCCGCAGGGATGCTCGATTGCGCTTTGAGGTAGTTGCGGAAGCCGTCGGCAAACGGCTCGAGCACGGCAAACGACTCCACGTCTGTTTGCTCCTGCAAGGCATCCATCCGTCCCGGCGTGAACGGCACCGTGACGTTGTAGCCGGCCTTTCGCGCCGCCTGCTCGATTGCCGCACCTCCGGCAAGCACGATGAGATCGGCGAGCGAAATTCTCTTGCCGTCTTTCTGTGCACGGTTAAATTCGTTCTGAATGCCTTCAAGCACCGAAAGCACCCTGGTCAGCTGCTTCGGCTGGTTCACGTCCCAATCCTTTTGCGGAGCAAGCCGGATCCGTGCGCCGTTTGCACCGCCCCGTTTGTCGGAACCGCGAAAGGTGGATGCAGACGACCATGCCGTGTACACAAGCTCCGCAATCGTCGCCCCCGAAGCCGAGACTTTTGCCTTGAGATCGGCAACATCCTTCGCATCAATCAAGCTATGATTGACAGACGGAACGGGATCCTGCCAGATCAAGACTTCTTTCGGAACCTCGGGACCGAGATAGCGTGCGCGGGGACCCATGTCGCGATGCGTGAGTTTGAACCACGCGCGTGCGAAGGCATCGGCAAACTCGTCGGGTTTCTCGTGGAAGCGCCGTGCGATTTTCTCGTATGCCGGATCGTAGCGGAGCGAGAGATCCGTCGTGAGCATCGTCGGCGGATGCTTCTTCGCCGGATCGAATGCATCCGGAATATTCGCCGGCGCATTCTTTGCGACCCACTGGTACGCACCCGCGGGACTCTTCGTCAACTCATACTCATACCTGAACAGGTTCTCGAAAAAGCTATTGCTCCATTTCGTCGGTGTGGTTGTCCAGGTCACTTCCGGACCACCGGTGATGGTATCGGGACCTTTGCCGGAGCGGTAGCTGCTCTTCCATCCCAGTCCCATCTCTTCGATCGGCGCAGCTTCAGGTTCAGGTCCTACATGGCTTGCGGGTCCGGCGCCGTGGGCCTTCCCGAAGGTATGTCCGCCGGCGATAAGGGCCACGGTCTCTTCGTCGTTCATTCCCATGCGGCGGAAGGTTTCCCGAATGTCGCGTGCTGCCGCAACGGGATCGGGATTGCCGTTGGGGCCTTCGGGGTTCACATAGATCAATCCCATCTGCACGGCTGCAAGCGGGTTCTCCAACTCGCGATCGCCGGAGTACCGCTTGTCTTCGAGCCACTGGCCTTCGGGTCCCCAGTAGACGGACTCATCCGGCTCCCATGCATCCACACGTCCGCCACCGAAGCCGAACGTCTTGAACCCCATTGTTTCGAGCGCAACGTTGCCGGCGAGAATCATCAGATCGGCCCAGGAAATCTTCCTGCCATATTTCTGTTTGATGGGCCAGAGCAAGTGGCGCGCTTTGTCGAGATTGGCATTGTCGGGCCAGCTGTTGACGGGAGCGAATCGCTGCTGGCCGGAGCCTGCACCGCCGCGGCCATCGCCGATGCGATACGTGCCGGCGCTGTGCCAGGCCATGCGGATCATGAGCGGTCCGTAGTGGCCGAAATCCGCCGGCCACCAATCCTGCGACTGCGTCATCAGGTCGGCGAGGTCTTTCTTCACTGCCGCAAGGTCGAGACTGTTGAACTCCCTGGCGTAGTCGAACTCCTCCCCCATCGGATCGGACAGAGGCGAGTTCTGCCGCAGGATGTTCAGGTTGAGCTTGTTTGGCCACCAGTCTTTGTTCGTCTTCACCGTCCCCGCTGCAGCAACATGATGAAAAGGGCATTTGGAATCGTTCGACATGGCTTCACCTCCTTGTGATCGGTCCCGGAAACTTCGCGGATCAAGTCACCGTCAAGATACCGCTTGTCGCTTCATCAATCCAATTGATTATCTTGATATGATGATAGAAGAAAGCTATCTTTGATCCGGTATGACACTCGTGCAACTTCAGTACATCGTCGCCCTCGACACCTGGCGGCACTTCGGGACCGCCGCGGAGCAGTGCTTCGTCACGCAACCGACCCTCAGCATGCAGATTCGCAAATTGGAAGAAGAGTTGGATGTGCGCATTTTCGATCGGAGCAAGTCCCCCGTCGTGCCGACGGAAGAAGGTGCGGCCATCATCGCCCAGGCACGCGAAATCCTGAGAGAAGCCGAACGGTTCGTGACCCTTGCGCGGGAGAAGAAACAAGAACTTGTCGGCGAGCTTAAAGTCGGTATCATCCCCACGCTGGCACCGTATCTTCTCCCACTATTTCTGAAAGACTTTCTCAAACGCTTCCCCGGAATACGACTGAGCGTGACCGAAATGACGACGGACCTGATTGTGGAACAACTGAAGAAGAATCTTCTCGATGCAGGCTTGCTGGTGACGCCCCTGGAAGTCAACGGCATTATCGAACAGCCGCTGTTCTACGAGGAGTTTATAGTGTACGTCTCCCCTGACGAGACAGCCTACAAAAAGCGCTACGTGTTAGCGGATGACATTGACGTACGCCATCTCTGGCTTCTCGAAGAGGGACACTGCATGCGATCACAGATCATGAACCTGTGCGAGTTGAAGACGCTTGCACGAGAGAGGAACAATTTTCAGTACGAAGCGGGGAGCGTTGAAACCCTGAAGAAGCTGGTGGAATTGCGCAGCGGCATCACGATCCTGCCCGAACTTGCCCTGCGCGATCTGACCGCGCGACAAATGAAAATGGTGCGACCCTTCAAGCCACCGGCGCCTGTTCGCGAGGTCAGTCTGGTGACACACAGGAATTTCGTCAAGAAGAAATTTCTGGATGCGCTACGTGAATCCATCCTCCGCTCCATTCCCGACCACATGAAGCGGAAGAACAGGCGGGAGGTGGTGGAACTTGAGAGCTGAAGCCTCGATCCGTTGGGGCATGAACCAGGGAGCACGCGTAGGATAAAGCGAATGCGGATATAGCCTTCGATCCAGTCCCGGGCGGCCGCTGACATCATAAATGATATAGCAGATTCCGTTCGACCGTTTGAAGTGGAACAGATTGGAAACGGGCATCGCTAACCTCCGCAGTTAGCAATACCAGTTAGCAAAAGTGGAGGGAGTGAATCAGAATTGCAGAATTTTAGTCGGAACGGCGGGATTTCCCCTCTCAACGATTAAAACCGGGAAGGGGTCCCTTCCATGATCACCCTCTGAAAGGGAGAACCCGCGACCCCACCCTGATTGGTCGGAACGGCGGGATTTGAACCCGCGACCCCTTGCACCCCAAGCAAGTGCGCTACCGGGCTGCGCCACGTTCCGATTGCCGCGCATTCAAGGTACCTACTTTTCGCCATCGTTGCAAGAATTTCCACGCAATCATCGCTTTCCCACCAGGATCACCCCGGAATATCCCATCCCATCAGGTTCCTTTCCGGTCGTCAGCCGGTCCAACACCTTCCATGCACTCAGATCAATCACGGTTACAACATCCGCCTGCGTATTGGCAACAAATGCAAGTTTGCCCTGCGGCTCGACGAGGATTCCAACCGGGACGGGGCTTGTACCAAAGCGGTCGCCAAACAACCGCCGGTCCGCCTCATTGACCCGGCTGAACTCCATCGGAATACGCCTTACTTCCTTTTTTCCTCGCACATCAAAGACTGCAACATCGCCCGACCGGGCATTGGAAACAAGCCCGTACTTTCCGTCAGGTGTGAACTTCACCCTGATCGGAAACGCGGCGCTTTCCAGAGTGGTCACCACGCTCAAGCCCTTCGTATCGATCACCGAAACCGTGTTGGCCTCGCGGTTGGATACCCACACCTCCGCTCCGTCGGGCGAGATATCTATGCCTTCTGCTCCGGCGCCGGTCTCGAGGTTCTTCAAAACCTTCTTTTCCATCAGATCAATGACCGTACAGGTCCCCGACCCAATGTTTGCCACGAAGGCCCTCGTGTGATTGTGGGACGGCACCACCATGTGCGAAATGTTCTGATTTGTCGCAATCTCCTCGAGAACTTTCCCCGATTCCACATCCACCAGCAATACTGCTTTGTTTGCCTCAACCGTCACAATGATCGTCGATCCGGAAAGCCATGCAATCCCGTGAGGACGACGGTATGACCCCAGATCGATGTCACCTCCTTTCCGCATTCCCGGAACGTCAATCACCGTGAGGGAGCTGCCGGGCGAAGGACCGGTCCCGTAGTTTGCCACTGCGGCCACCATGCCGTCCGGAGACACCGCCACTTCATGGGGCGCCGTGCCCGTCGGCACAGTCGCGACCAGCCTTCGCGTCGACACATCAACGAGCGCCGCAGTATGGTCTGACTTATTCAGAACAATCAACGTGCCGGTTTGTGCAGTCAGAACAATCGGAATCATCGTGAGCAAGATACCGATGAGTTTCATACATGTCTCCTTCTCGAACGCCATCTCAAGTGAGTCTGTTCAAAATATGCTGTATTCAGCCAATTTTCAATGCAGGTTTGCTTTTTTCCCCCGCTGAACCTATCTTGGCGGCACACACCCTGGAGGGGGCCATGACCAAGAGAGCTGTTCTTTCCTTCCATCTTCTTTGTTCAGGATTCCTCTGCTCCTCTGTCAGCGTCAGGGAGGAACTTCTTCTCCGCAACATCGATTCTCACAGTGAAGCTTGATTGGCGGCTCTGACCAAAGACGCTCCTCAATAACAACCATCGTACTGAAGGAGGGTGACGGTATGAAGACATTTCTGAAGATTCTCGTTCTCTGCTCGACCCTTTCACATGGATTGAACGCACAAGACCGGGTCGTCACCATCAGTCCGGAACACCCGCGCATCGGCGACACGGTGACGCTCACGTACAATGCCGCCGCCAAAGCAGCCCAGCATCGCGACGTCACGGAACTCACAGCCGAAGTTCTCCTGGCACGTGAATCTGAAATGGCCCTTCTCCTTGAGGTTCCGATGCAAAAGAGCGGAACGTTGTGGAAAGGATCGTTCAAACTCACAGACGACAGAACCCGTGTTGTTCTTCTGCGGTTTGTCTCCGGAGACGTCGTTGACGATAACGGAGAGCAGTGCTGGGATGTGTTGGTCTTCTCGACCGACGGCCATCCTGTTCGCGGTGCACACTTGCAGCGCGCCCTGATTCATCGCTCCAGCAGCTACTTCGGATTCAATCGCCAAAAGAACGATGATGCCGCCTGGGCGGATCTGGCTGAAGAACAGCGGTTGTATCCCGATAACTGGCGCGCAACGACGCTGGGCTGGAGTCTCGCCAGCCGCATCAAGCCGGGCCAGGAGACCATGCTCACGATCAAGCAGGAGCTCGAAGAACTGTATCGGAAACACGAGAACAATGAAGAGGTGATTATCAGTCTCTTGTACTGGTTTGAGCAAACAGATCAGAAAGAACGGGCGGATTTCATTCGCTCCGAATGGCTCCAGAAGAGTCCTCACGGAAAGGTGGCTGCCGCGGCGCGGCAAACGGCCGTCTTCGCTGAACGCGATCCCCTCAGGAAGGTTGAGCTCCTGGAGCAGTTTCTGAAGGATTTTCCACAAACCGACGACAATCTTCATTCCCTGCTTGTCAGTTTCTGCATCCAGGCGAAACTCTACGACAAGGCTCTTGACCTGCTGGAACAGCACCCCAATCCGAACCCTCAACCGTACAACTCCATCGCCTGGCAGCTGATCGAGGCCGGCACCGACCTTGAAAAGGCCGTCTCGCTGGCAAAGAAGGGATTGGATCTCGCGCGCAACCAGAACGAGCGCTCCAAACCGCCCTACCTGAGCATGCGACAGTGGATGAGGAGCAAGGAGTACTGGATCGGCATGATCGCCGACACATACGCTTTCGGCATTTTCAAACTGGGGAGATTCATCGAGGCGGAAAAGGCCTATGAGGAAGCGTATCACGCAACGCAGGGTCGTGAGGCCGACATTAATGCGCGACTGGTTGAATGCTATGTGAAAAACGGTAAGTATTCCGAAGCCATCAGGGTGGCAGATGAATGTGTCCGGAAGGGAAAATCGAACGACGATCTTCTGGCATTCTACAAGACGGCTTACACGCAGAAGCACGGATCCGAGGAGGGATTTCTCGAAGCTGTCAATGCCGCGCGCGCCCTTGCGGCAAGAGAGGCCCGCACCGAACTCCTCAAAAACGTCCTGACGATTCCGGCCATCGATTTTGCCCTGAAGGACCTCAAGGGGAATACGGTCAGACTGTCGGATTTGCGTGGAAAGATCGTGGTGCTCGACTTCTGGGCGACATGGTGCGGACCATGCCTCAGCTCGTTTCCGACCCTCCAGAAGATTTACGACAAGTACAAAGGCCATTCGTCGATCGCGATCCTCGCCGTGAACACGTGGGAGAATCTCAAGGGTGAGGAAATGAAGCAGCACGTCCGGAAATTCATGGAAGAAAACAAGTATACGTTTCCAGTTGTTTTTGACGAGGGGATGGTGGAGAAGTACGGCGTGGAGGGTATTCCGACGAAGTTTGTGATCGATCAGAATGGGATTATCCGGTTCAAGGATCTGGGCTTTGCCGGAGCCGATGCGATGGAGGCAAAGATGGAACAGCAGTTTGAGTTTCTTCTGTCAGAGAACGTGTCGGAAAGGAAGTAGCACGGGGATCCCAGTTTCAAAGGTCGGGCGTTTTTCTCAGCTTCTGCGCAGCACCAGCATCGTCATATCATCCGAGGCCGGGACGCCGTTTCTGAACTTCTTCACGTCCTCGATGCACACCCTGAGGAGGTCCTGTGGGGCCAGCATGAAGTTCGCTCCCACGATTTCCCTCAGTCGTTGCTCCCCGTATTGCCAGTGCGAGGCATTCCGCGCCTCGGTGATCCCGTCAGAGTAGAGAATCAGGGTATCCTCTGGTTCCAGGGTGATTTGCAGGGATTCATACTCCGATTTGCAGAACATGCCAATGGGCAGTCCCGTGGATGGGAGGATCTCGACGTTGCCACTCTGTACGAGCAACGGCAGGCAGTGCCCGGCATTGCAGAGATGGATCGTTCCTGAAGCGTCAGCCCTTCCTCCCACCAGAGTGGCAAAATGGCCGACGATCACGGACTCGCAGAAGAGGCTGTTCGCGGTCTCCACGACTTTGTGGATCGGTTCAGGATCCCTCGTGAGGCTTCTGAAGATCGCATAGAGTTGTGCCATAAGGATTGACGAAGCCACCCCCTTGCCGGACACATCCCCGGTGAAAAAATAGACTGTCCCCTCTTCCTTCTCAGGCACAATCAGATCGCAATAATCCCCGCTGACCGGCCCCGACGGTTCGTAGTGGTACGCTGTGCGCCATTTCCCCACCTCCAGGTCCTTCCTGGGCAGCAATCGGGATTGTACTTGATACGCGAGGTCGAGGTCGTGTTCCAGAACGCGCTGCTCCGCGGCACTCAGATGATCCAGGCAGTTCCGGGCGAGGGGATCAACCATGATCCGCTCATGTTCAATGGAATCATGGCAGGTCTCGCAGATTCCATAGGTACCCTTCGCCATTTTCTGAAGGGCCGAATCTACTTCCTCCATAAGCGAGGTCAGATGTTCACTGCTTCCCCGTTTCATCGCGGCAAGAAGCCGCGTCTTGCGATCAAGAAGCTGTGTCCGGAGATAGTTCTGTGTGTCCATAACCGTGTTCGCGTTTGTCTTTCCTTGGGATACGGATGAGACGTGCGAAGGATTCAGTGACCCCGCTCCCAGACAGCACAAACGCCGCCCGGTACTACGGATGATGGGTTGACTCAGAACGGAGGAGTGGTTGTTGTGCTTTTTGCAGTGCCGCGCTTTTCGATTCGCCTCTGTTCAAAAGGGCACGATCTTGCACCATGATACGTCCCGCGGAGGGACCGGGCATTGACTCGGAGGCACCCCCATGGAAGACATCTTTCCAGCGGTTTCGGCGTGAGCAAATCGGCGGGATCGGAACAGGTAACGGGGAGACCGGGTCAGGAACCCGAATTGATCTTCTTCAGCAAATCCTCGAGAAACTCCTTCACCTCAGCCACGTCGGCCCTGATCTCTTCGTCTTTGATCTTCTTTTTCTGGGGTACGCTGAGAAGCTCCAACTGCTCGCCTGCCTCGGACTCGGGAACGTAATCTTCCAGGACTTTCTTCGCTCCCTCGATCGTGTATTTCTCATCGCGAAGCAGCTGTTTCACGTGCAGGATCAGCTTGATGTCCTTGTTCGTGTAGATCCTGTTCCCCGCTCGATTCTTCTGCGGCTTCAGCTGGGGAAATTCGGACTCCCAGTACCGGAGCACATACTGCTCCAATCCGGTGATCTTGCTGACCTCGCTGATCGAGTAGTACAGCTTCTTGATGCCGATGTGTTTCATCGCGTTGCTGTCTCGTCCAAAGCCAAGATAGGAAAATCTGACCAGACTTGCAACGCAAGAACGCCGGTGGCTCTCGGGAGCCTTTTGATGACTTATTTCACGAGAAGCAGCTTCCGGCTGACCGTAGTCCGACCGGCGGAAATCCGTGCGATGTACGTTCCAGACGGGAATCCTGACGCATCAAGAACCACGTTATGGCCCGTCCCGGCCGGGAACTCGCTGTCGACGGCGACTGCCAGTTCTTCACCGAAGAGATTGTAGATTTTGACAAGAACCCTCCCCGGATCAGACAGTCTGAACGACAATGTCGTTGTGGGATTAAAGGGATTGGGATATGCGGAAGTCACAACAAAACCGGAGGGTAGATTTGAGACTTCGATCTCGAGCGCGTTTGTCAACGTCGAGGATCCTGAGAAGTCGATCTGTCGGATTCGGTATGCATATCGTCCCGGTGACACGAGCCGATCGACGTAGGAATATTCCCGCCTCATGGAGGATGTTCCGGCGCCCTCAACGAATCCGACAGTCTGCCAGGGAGTATTGGAATTGAGTGGGGTTTGATTTCCATTATTCAGGTCTTCCACCATTCCCTGACCATCCGGCACGCGCGCGACACTCCGCCTTTCCACCTCAAATCCATAATTCTCCACCTCCGTCTCCGTCGTCCACCGCAACTCCACGCTCAATCCCACTGCTGAAGCTATGAAGGCAGACAACTGCACTGGCAATGGGTCGGTCGTCTTCAGAATGACGCCATTCTGACTTGTCGACAAATCCCCCCCAGCAATATACCCCGGTGAAGTTCCTGTATAGCTGACGCTCCACAGGACGGTTGATACGCCGCTTGTTTCAGTTGTCCAGTCGGCTCCGCCATTTGTTGTTCTTCGGATGACGCCACCGTCACCCACGACGATAACGTTATTCATGTCCAGCGCAAGTACATCGCGAAGCGTGGAAGAGATCCCGCTTGTCACTGTACTCCAGTCAGTCCCGCCATTCGTGGTTTTGATGATAGTCCCGTTATCCCCCACGGCCAAGCCGTTATCAGCATCCAGCATATAAATACCCCGAAGGTTGGCTGACGTTACTGACGTATTTGTCTGATTGGTGAACGAAGGTGATCCTGTGCTTGCGTTTGCAATCTTCCAAATTTGTCCGCTGGTGCCAACCGCCCATCCATTGTCTTGATCAACAAACCACAGATCAAGCAGCTGAACACCGGAGGTGATCAATCCAAATGTCTCTTCTGTCACCGCCGTTGCTGACGTTGCGGTGTAGCGATAGAACCAGCGTTGGCCATTCGCTTGGGCCGTGGACCATGCTACCGTACTTGAAACAGGGAAGATCGTGTTTCTGAAGATGGCTGCATTCGCATCAAGGCCTGTCATGTCATTCCAGGTACCTCCGCCGTTCTCGGTCCGAAACACTTTCAATCCCGTATTGGCCCAGCCATAGTTGGCATCAACGAAGCGCAGGGCGACGAACCTCGTTGTGATACCTGTCGTTTGTTTTGACCAGGACGTTCCACCATTTGTGGTGTGAACGATCAGCCCATCGTACCCGGCTGCCCAGCCCGTATTTGCATCAATGAAATGAATGGCGCGCAGGGTTGCAGGTTCGGATTCGTAGGACTGGGACGTCCAGGTTTGAGCACCCGCGAGCGGGGCGAGGAACAGGGAGAGGGTCAAAAGGGAAACCGTGAGCCTGTGCATGGAGATCCTCCTCGTTGATTCTCCATGTACATACCTTCATTTGGGAGCCGCCGCAGAATTCCCTACCGTTTGGTGGAATCCAGGGCTGCCTCAAAAAGCCTGTTCATCACAGGTTTGTCGATGAATGCGCTCCCGTCCCAGTAGCGGACCCGGGATCGAAGTCGTTCAAAATACGGACGATCCGCCATTCCACGAACCAGGCCAAGATTCAGATGCTTCTCACGAATGGCCGAAAATGCATCGGACGGCCTGACATCCACGCAGTTCATAGATGCATCAAAATAGAAATAAAGGGTGCAATCCTCGTAGGGAAATCCTGAAGAGGAGTCTGCCAGAGCAGGGGAGATCCGCTCCCGTACAACCACCTCGATGGTGGAGTCGGATTTCCATGACACCTGGGTGACCTCATTGGTTATATCGAACCAATATGGCTTCAGGTCAGAGCCCGGAAACACCATGTAGAATCTCTCAGTCCCTCTCTCCATTCCCTCGATATGCATTCCGACGGGAGCCGGTCCCTGGCCGCGGACGAACCGCGGATCCAGAATGACGAGGCATCCCTGCCTCATTTGATTATTCTGTCCACCGAGAACGAGTTCCACGACGCCGTCGTTATCGATATCCTTTTCCCGAACGACGGGAAACATGCCGAAATGCCAGTATTCGCTCTCAAGAAATCCAGTCCTGGCATTGAGTTTCACCACAACGTTCGGATACCAAGGCACATGGGATGCAAATCCAAGAACATAAGGCGTCTCGCTTGCATTGTAATCCCCGGCGCTGATCTGGTAGAAGCGCCAATCGTCAGAAAACCTTTGAGATCCGACGGACACACTTCTGCTGAGCGTATATCTCCACCGCTCCGTGCCATCGCCATTGAAACATGCAAGGACATCACGCCATTGACTGTCATCCCGCAGGCCCTGGATTCCCCACCCGAAGATGGCAAAGACTTCGCGGATTCCATCTCCATCGACGTCCATGACACGCGCGGCTTGGGACCTTCCCACCGTCAGGGGATCGTCCGGCGTGATCACATCATTTGATGGATCAACCGCCTGCCGCCACAGAACCTCCTCAACGTGATTATACGCCGTGAGATAGCCGGCACCAACACGGGCGAATGAAGGATTGACATCACGGAACGGCACCTGTCGCAACACAAGCACAAGGATGGCCGCACAAGCAATGCCGGCAGACCATGACAAGGGATGGGAACGAATCGAGCGTGCAATCCTGAAACGAAAGCCTCCGTGAATGGGAAGAGCATCATACCTCAATGGTTCCGGCAACGCCTGACGCCGTGTGCGATCCAGGAGGGGCGTCTCCTGAAGATCCCCGATTGCCGCCTCCTGATAGTAGCTCTGGATTTCTTCCAGCACATGGTTGCATGTGGGGCACTGCTCAAGATGGCGGGCGATCTTCTTGCGGAACGGTTTGACTGATTCCGCCTCAAGATGGAAGAGCTCGATCGTTTTTGGATCAACGTGGTTCATGTCAGTATATAGCTACAGATCGGTCCTCTAACCGAAAAACACCCTCCTCACTTGATCATTCATCCGCTTCTTACCCGCTTTTGCCAGATATTCCAGTCTCTTCTTGTGTCTCCGGACATACTCCCTGTGGGTGAGTTTCGGCATGTGCATCTTTAGTCGTTCATAGTACGTGTATCCGTCCCTTGGGAATCCATCGTACTCGTCCACGAGAACTTCCCGCACAACTGCTAGGTATGTTTCAAGAATCCTCTTCTTGCCAGCCTTCTGGTAGAAGACGTCCTTCATCTGATTGCAAATCGCAGCCGCCAGCCCGGCAAGCTCACCGGCCGACACGGCATCCTCACCTGCCTGCCGGACCTGTGTCGCCTTTGTTGCTTCTGCTTCCCAGGCTGATGAGTGGAGTTTTCTGAACATCAATGCGACATTCATGAACGGTACTTTCGGCTGGTATCGCTGTTCAGTGACTAACACCGCGTGGAGTTTTCTTACCATGGCAACGGCAGAGTCATTCACGAGCGCCTCCCGGAAGAACAACTGCTCAAGTCTGTCTGGCGGTATGTGTGGAGCCTCCAGGCCGGCGTCGTGCCCACGGGGAACGAGGTATGTTTCGCCGAATTGCTCCACCTCCAAAAACAAGCCCGTTCTCTGAACGGCCAGCTTCATATTCCGGAGAACCTTTGCCAACACGGGATCCGCCTCGCTAAACACGCGAATGATGCCGTGACTCACGGCCCGGAATACGAGCGACCGAAGCTCCACAAGCGCCTCCGCATTGCCGATCTTCCCGAGGTCCATTCCCCTGAAGTACGATTCAATCACTTCAAAGCGTCCGTGCGAGTCTCTTCGAAAGAGATCCGCCAGACAATCAAACACGATATCGTGCTCCCCGAGGCGGAGGATATCCGGTCTGACCTTTCCCAGAGCAATCTTTTTTCGAACAAGGGGGAGGGCTAGCTTGAAACAGAGGTGGACAAACTGCCGGATGTCGACCGGCGTGTAAGCCCCTGAGAGGACGACCTGAAGGAGGACCTTGACAAGTGGCGAAACAGTCATATTCTTGACTTCGGAGGACCCGCGCGAAACGCGCGATCTCAGTCGTCCTCGATAAGTGCAAAAGCCACCACCGTGTTCTCCGTGTGGGAAAGCGAAAGGTGGACGGTTTTCCCCTGAAGAATGCTTGCAAGATCTCCGTACAAGGCAATTCTGGGGGCCCCCGATGGCTCATTCATGACCTCCACGTCCTTCCAGCGGAACTCTCCCCTCCACCCCGTTTGCACGGCCTTGCTCACAGCCTCTTTAGCCGCGAACCGGGCGGCAAAGTGCTCATGAGGATTCTTCTTCGAGCGGCAGTAGGCGATTTCGCCTTCCGTGAACACCTTCCCTGTGAACGCGTCGCCCTGTTCGGCAAGCATGCGCTTCATGCGCTGAACATCAACAACATCGACACCAATGCCGTGAATACGACTCATAGCCTCCTGGCGGAAACGGAAAAAGGAAAAAAGCAAAATACAATGAAACAGAAAAAGGAAAACAGAAGCCGGTTTCTTTTTTCATTTTGCTTTTTCATTTCATTTTGCTGTTTTCAGTTATCTTTTTTGCTTCTTGTCCCTTGTTTTCTTCCCTTACAATCCCGATCAACTCCGCTATGTCCATGATGTCGTAATCCGCATTCGAGTGGACCGTGCCAAACGTATCGCCGTAGCGCGCGAAGACGGTCTTCATTCCGACCTGCTTTGCCCCGACCACATCCCGCTCCGCCCAATCGCCGATCATCAATGCCTCGTCGGGCTTCACTCCGAGTCGTTGAAGAACCTTGCGAAACGGGCCGGGCGCAGGTTTTCGTTCCCCGGAATCGTCAAACGTTATAACAGCATCGAAAATGTGATGAAAGTTCAGATACGTCAGCCGGAGCCACGCCTCCTTCGCCGGCGCGTCCGAGACCACGCCAAGCTTCATCTGCATCTTCGTCAGCTCAACGAGCGTCATATACACATGCGGATAGGGAACCAACGCCGCCTCGCGTGCGCGCCGATACGCAATCACGCCTGCGGAGAGGATCTTGTAGTCGATCTTGCTGAATTCATTGTACAGCAGCTCATCAAACACATTTTGAAACTCGATGCCTTTCAGCTTGTAGATCTCGTCGATCCTCGCCTGGATCTCGTCTGCGGGCAATTTCAGCCCCGCGTCCTGCATGGCCTGGATGGCCGCATCGATTGCCCGGCGCTTCATGGCCATGAAATCCACGAGCGTGTTGTCCAGATCGAAAACCACGGCCTTGATCATGCGCGTTCATCCACGAGGAACTGCACCGCAAGCTCATATCCGCGCCGGCCCAACCCTGTGACAACGCCGCGACACACGGGCGCAATCAGCGATCGCCGCCTGAACTCCTCCCGCGCATGCACATTAGTGATGTGAACCTCAACCACCGGAATCTTCAGCGCCGCCACCGCGTCGCGAATCGCATACGACGAATGTGCATACGCTCCGGGATTGATCACCACACCGTCGATTCCCCCGCCCGCCGCCTTGTTGAGCTCATCCACAAGAACACCCTCGTGGTTCGATTGGAAGAATGTGAACTGCACGTCCGGAAACCTCTTCCGCAGGCGCGCTTCGAGATCGGCAAGTGTCTCCGGGCCGTACACCTCCGGCTCGCGCTGTCCGAGCATACCCAGATTGGGACCGTTGAGAATGAGGATGTTCATAAAAGACGAATCAACGAACCAACGAATCAACCACCTTGAACCTGGAATCTGAAACCAAAAACCTTAAACTATTCTTACAACAACCATCGTCATGTCGTCGTGCTGTTTCTCCTTGCCTATGAACCGCTTCACATCATCCAGCACCGTCTTGATGATCTCCGATGACGACTTTCCCATGCTCGTCCGGAGAACTTCCGCCAGCCGGTGTTCGCCATACTCCTCCCGATGAGCGTTCATCGCCTCCGTGATACCGTCGGTGTAGAACACAAAACAATCGCCCCTGCCAAACCGAATCCTGACCTCCTCAATCGAGCGCGAGAACTTGCCGCTGTCCTCGAGCCCCAGGGCCAGGCCACCGGGCTGATGCACTTCCAGGATCTTCTTTCGGGCGCGCCAAATATAGATCGGATTGTGCCCTGCGCGCGTCAACCTGGCCATCCGGGCTCCGGCATCGAAGACCCCGTAGATCATGCTGATGAATGAGCCCCGCTCGACGTTGGCGTAGAACAGCCGGTTGATCTGCGTCAGCACTTTTGTCGCCGACTGGTTTTCACCGGACAATGCCCGGAGGAATCCCTTGGCAAGCGTCATGTAGAAAGCCGCCTGCGTCCCCTTCCCCGACACATCTCCCAGGGCCACGGCAAACTTCTCCCGGCTGAACCTCACGAAATCATAATAATCCCCTCCCACTTCGAGCGCGGGAACACAGATTGAATCAATGTCGAGCCCGGGAATATTGGGATTCTCCTTGGGCAGAAAACTCCTCTGCACTTCGCGCGCGATTTCCAGCTCTTGCTGAAGACGTTGGCGCTCCGTGATGTGCCGCGCAAACACGGGCGTGATCTCGTCAAAATCCGTGATCTCCTTCTTCCGAAACTGCAGCGCAGCGGATCCAACCACTGCGATCCCGAACACGGCAACCATCTCCATGCCCGAGGATTCGTACGAAGGATGGCCGACGACAAACAGCATCCCCCCCAACTTCACGACGCCAAAGGTCAGCACCGTCAGATAAGACGTCAGAACATCTCCCTTGATGAAGGACCACACGAACACGGCACCCACAATCGCCTGCAGAACGAGACTGATTCCCAGCGGAAACGTGTCACCCTGCCGCACAAGAGCGAGGATCAGTGACGCGCCGACGATCAGCGCAACAGGAGAATCCAGCCAACGGCGCAGAATCGAAAGGGCGTAGAGAACAAAGAGCGAGAAGAAGAAAGCACTTGTATAGACGGCATTACCGGTGATGTACAGCCAGGGCAACACGACCTCAAACTGGTTCTCCAGGGCGTCATTGGTCACTTCCCCGCGTATCGGAATCCCGAGAACGCTCTCGGCCAGAGAGATCCCGCCGAACCACACCGCCGCGGCAAAAATTCCGAGGGCGACTCCGCGAACGATGCTGAGCCCGATGTTCGAATGAAGGACATGCCCGTTCGCCAGAAGATCGAGCGAAATGAATTTCTCCTTCCATGCTTCGCGTCCCACGGACTCGCTCACGGCCCACACAAGGGCAAGGCCGCCCCCGACAAAGAGCGGACCCAGCAGGAGGGCAATGATCAATCCCCATCCGATATCCTCCTGCACCGAAAGAAGGATCTCAATCGCCATCACGATGGCTCCCGTGATCCCGATGATTGCCGCAAGCCTGAAGCCGATCTCGAACGAGCGGAAGCGCTTGAACGCCGAGACGACCATGAAGCCGATCACAGCCACGTAGAGGATCACCACCGCGACCTGGACGGAGGACTCGAGATTATCGGAGACCCTCTCCGGCAGCTTGAAATCCGTGCTCATCCCCGCCAGAGCCGGTCCCGCGATGAGCGTTTTCACTTCCGCACCTTCGGGCCACCAGGGCGGAGACGCCTTCCAGACGAATTCGTAGTCGGATCGGCGCGGCTGGACGATGGTCTTTTCGGAAACGGGCTCCTCTGCGGCGATGAACTGCCTTAAAGCGCTCCACCGCGACACGAAAGCCGCTGCTGTGCGCCGCGCTTCGTCGAGCGGAATGGTCGCCAACTGCGCACTGTCGGCAATCTTCTGTTCGACAGCCAGCAGACCTCCGTCGGAGGCAAGCTCCACGCTCACCTGTCCCCGGAGGTTCTCCATCGCCCGCCGTGCTTCTTCCTCGGAATTATCCCTCGTGAAACCCAGGGACTCCTCCGTCTTCCATCGTGTGCGCCACGAACCAACCGGCGCGCCGGACTGCATGAGCGCGTTTGTGCTGTCAATGCCGTAGAGGCGATGAAGGGCGTTGAGAAGCCGACGGTTGACATGGAACTCCGACGCCGGCTTGAGGCCGTTCACGTCAATGGTGAGAGAATCGAGAAAGGCGCCCGACGCCTCAATGGCTTCGCGCGAGTCATGATGGAGACGCAAGCCCCCAAGCGGGAACGCTCTCGGATACACCGCGACCAACACCGGAACGGAAATCACCAGAACTAAAAGGAAGGGAACGATGGCCTTGAGGCGCTGCATGAGTCAGGACCTCGCCGCTTTTGCAAGCTCGTCTTCGATGAATTCGCGCACAGCCGGCTTGAGATACAGCTCGTCTATTCCGATTTCAGCCAGGCCTTGGGCGAGGATCGAGGCGCGGCGGGCTGGCGGAAGCTTTCTGTTCACGACAATGAGCCTTTCGTCCTTCAGCACGCAATATCCCCCCTCAAAATCCCCCTTCTCATATCGCAGACCTATGCCGCTGTGTGCGGCGAGGGATTCAAGCTCCTTGACCATTTGTTCCTGTGTCATCGGTGAATTCGTTGGTCAACAACTTATTGGTTTTCGCGGCGAGTTTCAAGGTCACCGTTCTCGCTTCGCCATGCATACCGCCAATCGCTCCACTTCAGCTCAAGGTGGTGCCCGCTCCACACCGTAAACAGAAAAAACACCCCCCCTGCGATGACGTCGATGACGTAATGGTACCGGAGGTACACCGTTCCAAGAATCAACAGCACGGTCAGCACGGTGAGCAGCCACCGGGACCGGAGCCTGAAGTGGAAAGCCAGGTAGACGACGATCAGGGACAACTGGGTATGTCCGCTCGGAAAGACGTCGCGTTGAACGTAGTCGGCGGGATTGGGGACGCCTGTGGGGATCGATTCTGCCGCGTTGATGAAATCGCGCAGTGGGACGGCAAGGAGAAGTCCCGGCAATTCCTGATCCATGAGGGCAAAATCGTGGAGCGTAAAGCGCGGGCCGACGGCCGGCACAAGGAAGTAGCCGATGTAGGAAAGATAAAATCCATAGACGATCAGGAATCCCGCCTTGTCGAAGGATTTGAGCGTATGGCGTCGGTAGATTTCAACCCCAAGGATGATGAAGAGAAGGTAGTACGACCAGTACGCGATCTGGAGAATTTCCGTAACGACCGGGTGGGCAAACCGGGCCAGCCAGACGGTCGGATCGGTCCCAAACAGCCATCGGTCGATCGCAATGAGGAGATCGTCGTAGTCGATGGGATGGATGGGACGAATCATAAAATACAACTCTTTGAAGATCAGGAGGACGGCGGGGTAGAGATACCACCGATGGAGGCCGATCAGGAGCTTCGTCTGCCTTTTCTCCGCCCCCTGGGCAAGGAGAACGATGCCCGCGGCGATCGTCCCATTGATGAGGCAGAGCTCGAGCCACACTTCCACGCGCGTGTGAAACACCAGATTCAGGGTCGTCAGAAAGAGGAGAAACCCGATGGTAACCACGTCGGCCGGGGAAAACGCGGCAAGCGCTCGCTTGAAGGTCATCAGGTCAGAGCCATTGGATGAGGAGGGTGGCGATGGACAGGAAGATTGAGATGCCCACAATATCCTGGAAGGCGGTCTCAAACGGACCCGCGGTGATAGCCGGATCGAACCCAAGAGACTTCGAGATCATCGGTGTCACCGTTCCGACAAATCCCGACACGTTAATGGAGAGGAACATGGAGACCCCGACGACTAAGCCGAACACGGTCGTGCCGTGCCAGACCCCACCCACTGTTCCCAGCAGGGCTCCGCAAACGGCACCAATGATTATTGTTGTTTGCATCTGACGGCTCACCGGATTCCACCAGCGTTTGACGTCCACATGGCCTGTCGCGAGTCCTCGCACGACCATGGCGGCAGACTGCAATCCTGTGTTGCCCGAAAGGGCCGAAATGATCGGCATGAAGGATGCCAGGAGGATGACCTGGGACAGGGTCTCGTCGAACCGGTGAACGACGTACGCCGCGACCATCTCGAGCGCGAGCGTCAGGACAACCCAAGGAAGCCGAAGCCACGCGATTTGTGCCGGCGAGCGGCGTGCAAGCTCATCGGCGTCCGAGCCTACGAGTCGCGCCACATCCTCCACGTGCTCCTCTTCCAGGACGTCCACAATATCGTCCACGGTGATCCTTCCGAGGAGCTTCCCTGCCGTGTCGGTGACGGGGAGGGAGATGATATCGTACTTTTTGAAGATCTGCGCCACTTCTTCCTGATCCACATCCGTCGTCACGCTGACAACGTCGTCCTTCATGATCTTCCTGATGCGCTTGTTGGGAGCATAGAGCAGGAGGCTTTGGAGGGGAACGGCGCCGACCAGGAATCCATCTTCCGTGGTCACATAGACGTTGTAGATGTTCTTGTGGTCCTTTGCCATACGCCGAACAACCCTGATCGCTTTTTTTACCGTGTCGTCGGGGTGAACGGTCGCAACCTCCTTGGCCATGATACCGCCGGCGGTGGACTCGTCGTACCGCAGAAGTTCCTCGACCTGGGAGGAATCCTCAACGTCCATCGTCCCCAGGATCCGGGTGGCCTGTTCCCGCGATAGAGCACCGATGATGTCTGCCGCGTCATCCGAATCCATCGCGTCGACAAGCTCGGTCAGCTTCTCCTGCGGCAAACGATGCAAAAGGTGCTCGCGGTGAGCTTCGTCCAGCTCGAGCAGAACTTTGCTCGCCAGATCGGGTTTCAGGAGGCCGAAGACGTACTCCGCCTCTTCGGCATCGAGCCGGTTTGTAATGTGAGCGATGTCGGGGGGGGTGAGGTCCTGAAGGATGTTCAGGAGGAGGAAGTCGGAACGCGTCCGCACGATCTCCTCGATATCCTTCATCAGTTCGTCGTCAACCTCGATCTGCTCCCGACGCTCATCGCTGAAGGCTCTATCGTCTGTACGGTCAGTCATGTTGTCAGGGGTACATGGCGGGAAAGCTCGGACGAGAGCTCGAGGAATTCTTCTCCGCTCAGTTCTTCGGGACGGCGGCCAAGATCAAACCGGAGCGACCGAAGCACATCTTCTTCGTATCCCATGGACCTCAGGCTGTTCAGCAGGGTTTTCCGGCGCTTTCCGAACGTCCCCCGGACAATGGAACGAAACAGGTCTTCAGAATGCGCCGGAACGGCATTCCTTTTTTCCAAATGAACCACGGCGGATTCGACTGATGGCTTTGGATGAAATGAATTGGGGGAGACTTTGAACCTGATCTCCGGAGTCATGTACATTTGAAGAACGACGGAGAGAATCCCGTAATCCTTGGTCCGGGGACGTGCCGTCAAACGCCGGGCAACTTCCCACTGCATCATCAACGTCGCGTCAACAAGCCATTGCCGCTGATCCAGAATCCAGAACAATATTTCGCTCGTGATGTAGTACGGGATGTTTCCGACGACGCGCAACCTGAGATTCTCTGGAATGCGGAGATCCCTCAGGCGCACGGCCAGGATGTCGCCGTAGATGAACGTAGCGGACGGGAAACGGGCTCGCAAGAGTTCCAGGGAACGACGATCCAGTTCGACGCCAATGTAGTGCCCCGCTTCACCAATCAGGTACGCGGTAAGGACTCCCGTTCCAGGCCCGATTTCCAGAACGGCATCGCGGCGGCCAGGGTGGATCGTCTGCACGATATTCCGCGCGACGTTCTCATCCCGGAGAAAATTCTGCCCCAGCGATTTTTTGGGAACAACCATTCCGTTCGGAAGAAACGCCTGACAATATAACGAACAAGGCCGGGAGAAGCAACGAATCGGCGACGGTTGCATCTCGGACGAATTCAAAATACTTTGAATCGGTTTTACCTTCAGTGAACGCTCATGGGAAAAGAACGGAACCGGAAAGGCTCTGCCCCGGTTGTGTCGCGCCTCGTACTGCACCCGCGGCTCGCGCTCTGGATGGCCGGCCTCTATGGCGCAATTCTGATTTCTGCCGCACTCGCCTATCATACGGTTGGCGATTACGGCATTGAGACGGATTTCTTCTGGACTTTCGTTCCGGTCGCCGAGGCACTTCTCCGAGGGTCCCTGCTGATCGAGGAGTTTCGTGGACCGGCCTATCCGGCATTGCTGGCTGTGTCAAGCCTGATCTTCGGAGACTTCTTCCGCACCGGCGTAATCCTGGCTGTCCTCACGTCCTCCGTGAGCGTTTTTTTAGTTCATCGCCTTCTCACCCGGTTTGTCGGACCCGAAAGGGCGCTCTGGGGAACGCTGCTCATTGCCGTGAACCCGGTATTTGTTCAGTACTCCTACAGCGCGGGAACGGACATGATGTTTTTCGCCCTTGTCGCCGCATCAGCATGGTTTCTCTTCGGCAGGGAGCGCACCCCAACCGGCCTCGCCCTATCGGCCTTTCTTGCCGGGTTGGGGTACCTGACTCGCTACAACGGAATTTTCGCAGCCGTCGCGGCGCCGCTGGCTCTTCTCCTTGCCAACCCGGACCAGGAACCCCTCAAGCGCCGCGGCCTCAAGGCTGCAGGCTATCTGGCAGTTTTCTTCCTTACAATTCTCCCCTGGGGGCTGTACTGCCTTTCTGAAAAAGGGGCCTTCTTCTTTAACAAGAACTACCTCAATATCGCCTACGAGATGTTTGCAAAGGGTAGAGTGGGGTGGGACGAATATTGGAGCCAGGCTTCCCTCCAATACACTTCCCTTGGTCAGGTCGTGCTCGCAGATCCGGCCCTGTTTATGGCAACCGTTGCAGGCAACGTTGTGGATCATCTTCTCAACGACATGTCGTCTCTTCTGGGCTGGCACACCGGCATCTTCACCGTTGCCGGAATCCTGCTTCTGTACTGGCAACGTGTCCCCCGGGCCGTCGCGGGCTTTCTCGTGTATTCGCTTGTGTTCTTCGGAATCCTTCTTCTCGTTTTCTACGGCGAGCGCTTTTCGATGTTCCTCCTTGTGGCATACACCATTCTTGCCTTGCACGCACTCTCCTGGGAGAAGCTCCAGTCGGTCAAACCCGGCGGCCGAATCTCCCTCCCTGTTCTCGTCGTGCTTGTCCTCGTCGGATGGACGTTCGTCCAATCCTTTCAGTTCAACCGACAGAACATTGACTCGGGGCCAAGGGAAGTCCTGGTGATTGCCGAATGGTTCAAGAACAATGTTCCTCATCAGAGAGAGGATGGCCTGATCACGCGAAAGCCCCATGCCGCGTACTATCTGGGCCTGGAGATGATGGGGTTTCCCTACGTCGAGACCATGGATCAGCTGTTGAATGAAGCCCGGAAGCTGAAGGCCCGGTTCCTGTATTTCAGCCTCATCGAAGCGGCGATGCGTCCGCAATTCCGGTTCCTCCTCGACCCGCGCCAGGCTCCTCCGGGACTGCGTCCTGTGGTATACACAACGACTCCGCCTGCCGTGTTGTACGAGATCGATACGGAGGCAATCAGGTGAGCGTCATTGCTTTTCCTCCCTTTTTTCCGTTCCTTTTTGCAGTCCCTCTCTGACCCATGCCCACGGCATCTTCGGCAAGACATAACCCACGCGCAGCCCGATTGCGGGGAAGGTCACCGCGCATTTCCGTCGTTGTTCCCCTCTTCAACGAAGAAGAATCGATCACCGAACTCTTTGAGTCACTTCAAAGAGTATCCCGGGAAATGGGGGAACCGTTTGAAATTATTCTCGTGGATGACGGGAGCACCGACGGTTCGTTTGCCGCGCTCCGCAGCCTGCATGAGAGGAATAAGAATGTCAAGGTTATTCGTTTCAGGCGGAACTTTGGAAAATCCGCCGCCCTTTCTGTAGGATTCGCCGCAGCCACGGGGGATTTTGTCATCACACTCGATGCCGACCTTCAGGATGACCCCGCCGAGATTCCTTCTCTCCTGGAGGCATTGACAGACTCCTATGATATGATCTCGGGGTGGAAGCGAAAGCGCTTCGATCCCATCTCAAAAACCATCCCGTCCCGGTTCTTTAATTTTGTGACTGCGAAGCTGACCGGCATTCCGATCCACGATTTCAACTGCGGCCTGAAGGCCTACCGAAAAGAGGTTGTCAAGGAACTCAACGTTTACGGCGAGCTTCACCGGTACATTCCGGTGCTGGCCCATTGGGCCGGTTACAGGGTGGGGGAAAAGGTCGTTCAGCACCATCCCCGCAAGTACGGAAAGACAAAATTCGGGATCAGCAGGTTCGTCAGGGGCTTTCTCGATTTGCTGACCATTCTTTTTACCACGCGGTACATACGCCGGCCCCTCCACTTGTTCGGGGTATGGGGGATCATTTCGTTCATGATTGGCGCAGCCATTGATGTCACGCTCTCCATTGAGTGGCTTCTCGGCCGGACCTCTCTGAGCAACCGGCCGTTGTTTCTGGTCGGATTCCTCTTCATCATCATCGGCGTCCAGTTTGTTTCCATCGGGCTTCTGGGAGAAATGATTACCCGACAGGAACGCGACACCCAGCAATATTCCGTCAGGGAATACCTTCAGTAAACTCCCATCCCGCGTGCCCCGCACTCAGCGTCCATGAACATCGTTTTGATCGGACCCGCGTATCCCTGGCGGGGGGGCATTGCTCATTCCACCGCCCTGCTCGCGCGCCATCTCGCGCATCACCACACGGTTCGGGTGATCACGTTCAAGCGCCTGTATCCTGAGATCCTGTTCCCTGGAACATCCCAGAAGGAAACGGCATCGACCGCCCCTCCGGTTTCAGCTGAACAACTGATCGACTCGTTGAATCCACTTACCTGGATCAGAACCGCGCGCATGCTTGCGGAAACAGGGCCTGACCTCGTTCTGTTCAAGTACTGGCATCCTTTCTTCGCTCCATGCTACGCGGCAATCGCATCCTACATTCGTCGACGGGCCCGCGCACGCATCCTCTTTCTTTGCGACAACATCCTGCCGCACGAACCCTTCCCCTGCGGCCGACCTCTTACCCGGATTGCCTTCCGTCACGGACACGCCTTTCTCGTGCTGTCGGAAACCGTCAGGCAGGAGCTTCTGGAACTCTTCCCGCGGGCGCGGCACCGTCTCGTCCCCCATCCGATCTATGAGTTGTTTGCCGGAGCCATGACCAAGCAGAGGGCAAGGAGGCGGCTCGGAATCAAAGAATCGCGCGTCCTTCTGTTCTTCGGCCTCATTCGTCCCTACAAAGGACTGGACATTCTCATACGCGCGCTTCCGCTCATCCGTTCCCTGTCCGTTCGCCTGCTGATTGTCGGGGAGTTCTATGACAGGGAATCGCGATACAGAGAATTGCTTCGCGCATCAGGCTGTGAGGAGGCGGTGACCATTGTACCATCCTACATCCCCGCTGAAGATGTTGGATTGTATTTCTCGGCATGCGACGCTGTGGTTCTTCCGTACCGTTCGGCAACCCAAAGCGGGATCGTTCAGATTGCCTACCGGTTCGACAAGCCTGTCATTACGACGAACGTGGGCGGCCTTGCGGAGGCTGTCCTTCACGGATCGACAGGCTACGTCGTGCCGCCGGAACAACCCGGGGAGCTGGCGGAAGCGATCCTGGAGTTCTATCGGAAGAAGAAGGAAGCCGGATTCGTGAAGAACATCCGAAGAGAGAAGAAGCGGTTTTCCTGGGGCCGCCTGGTTCATGCCGTGGAGGAGCTGGCATCCCCTTGAAATACGATCCCGTCAAAAACATCATCGGCAGGATTGTGCGGTCGCGGCCACTTCTGCGAAGGATCTTCTATGCAGCGCTTGGCCTCATGTTCCTCAGGGAGTGGTATGTTAAAAGAGAACTGAGAGCGCTCTTCCGCGAAAGGGAGATCCGCTCCATGCTCGACGCGGGGTCGGGGTTCGGACAGTACAGTTATTACTGTGCGAGGCGGTTTCCCGGGCTCTCCATCACCGCCGTAGATGTCAAGGAGGATCAAATCCGCGATTGCACAGAGTTCTTCCATTCACGCGGTCTCTCCCGCGTGACGTTCCGCGTGGAAGACCTGTTGATCCCGACCCACCGCAACGCCTTTGACCTGATCCTCTCCGTGGATGTGATGGAGCACATCCCGGACGACATGGCCGTGTTCCGGAACTTTGCCCGGGCTCTCCGGCCGGGCGGTGCTTTGCTTATCAACACACCCTCCGATCAAGGGGGATCCGACACGGCACGGGAAGGACATGAGGGATTCATCGAGGAGCATGCCCGCTCGGGCTATGGTGCGGAAGAGATCGCGGGAAAACTTCGCGACGCCGGATTGACACCCGAACACGTGAGATTCACCTACGGCCCCTGGGGAATGCGCGCATGGAGAATAGGCATCAAGGTGCCCATGCTTCTGCTCAACCGGAGCAGGCTCTGGTTTCTCTTTCTCCCTTTCTATTACCTCCTCGCTCTTCCTGTCACCATTGCCATGATGGCTCTCGACTACCGCTCCACGCTCAAAAGCGGGGCAGGACTGCTTGTCCTCGCACGCAAACTGCTCTAAAAACTTCCATCTCAAGAGTTTATTCTTTATAATCAGATTCCCACGGCAAGAAGAACCATGAAACGCGCACTGATCACAGGAATTACAGGACAGGACGGCTCGTACCTCGCGGAGTTTCTGTTGTCCAAGGGTTACGAGGTGCACGGACTCATCCGCAGGGCCAGCACGTTCAACACGCACAGAATCGATCACATCTATGCCGATCCACACGACCCCAAGGCAAAGCTGTTCCTCCACTACGGCGACCTTTCGGATCCAGGCCTCCTGACGGACATCGTCTTCAACCTGAGACCCGAGGAAGTGTACCACCTTGGCGCTCAGAGCCATGTACGCGTGTCCTTCGACCTTCCTGAATACACGGGGAACATCACGGGGCTTGGGACCATTCGACTTCTTGAGGCGATTCGCCGCAGCGGCATCAAGACCCGGTTCTATCAGGCCTCGTCGTCTGAAATGTTTGGGGCTGCGCCGCCGCCGCAACGCGAATCAACGCCGTTCCAGCCCCAAAGCCCCTACGCCATCGCCAAGGTATATTCGTTCTGGGTGGCGGTCAACTACCGGGAGGCTTACAACCTCTACGTCACAAACGGAATTCTCTTCAACCACGAAAGCCCGCGCAGAGGCGAAGTGTTTGTTACGAGGAAGATCACCCGTGCCCTCGCTTCAATCCTCTCCGGCCATCAGCCGAAACTGTTCATCGGAAACCTTGACGCCCGAAGGGACTGGGGATTTGCACCGGAGTACGTTGAAATCATGTGGAGAATGCTCCAGCTTCCCGAGTCGGGGGATTTTGTCGTGGGAACCGGCACCTCCTCTTCCGTCCGCCAGTTTCTCGAAGCCGCGTTCCGGTATGCGGGCCTGGAGATCGAATGGAAGGGATCGGGCCTGAAGGAGCAGGGAATCGTCGCCGGGGCTCCCGCGGGATCTCCGGTGAAGCAGGGAGCCGTCGTGGTCGAAATCGATCCAAAGTACTTCCGCCCCACCGAAGTGCACGCTCTTCAAGCCGACAGCTCCAAGGCACAAACGGCGCTTGGGTGGTCGCCGCGGGTTCTGTTTGACGACCTGGTGAAGATCATGGTCGATCACGATCTGCTTGCCGCGGGCCTCACGCCTCCCGGCGAGGGCATCAGCCGTGTGCAGTCTCTGGGATTCACCTGGACGACCCACGATCTCACGCTGTTGGAAAGAATCAGGCACGAGGTTGGATAAGAACGCGAAAATCCATGTGGCCGGGCACACCGGACTTGTCGGCTCCGCGCTCGTACGCAAGCTTACATCCCGGGGGTATGCGAATCTCGTCCTGCGCTCCAGCGCGGACCTGGACCTCCGGTCACAGGGCTCCGTGCAGGAATTCTATGCGCGCGAGAAGCCCAATGTCGTCTTCCTCGCCGCGGCCCGCGTCGGCGGGATCCTGGCCAACAACACCTACCGGGCCACGTTCATTTACGACAATCTCATGATCGCGGCAAATGTAGTCCATGCCGCATACACGGCGGGCGTTCAGCGCCTGCTCAATCTCGGATCGTCCTGTATCTATCCCCGCAACGCCGCACAGCCCCTGCGTGAGGACTCCCTGCTGACCGGCGTGCTCGAACAGACCAACGAACCATACGCGATTGCCAAAATTGCGGCCATCAAGCTTTGCGATGCCTACAACCGCCAGTACGGAACGAAATTCCTCTCGGCCATGCCGACGAATCTGTACGGTCCAAACGACAATTTCAATCTCGAAACATCGCATGTTCTTCCCGGCCTGATCCGCAAGTTTGTCCTTGCCCGTCTCCTCGCGGAGAAGAATGACGACGCGTTGATGAACGATGCGAAGGCACGCCCGTTGGGATTCGGATTCGGTGATCCCGCGTCTCCGGCCGAATTGCGATCGTTTCTGCACACCATCGGCGTGAGTGCGGACCGTGTCCTTCTGTGGGGCACAGGAACTCCGCGGCGTGAGTTCCTCCATGTCGACGACCTCGCAGAAGCGTGCCTGATGCTGATTGACAGGGAACCGGATGAGACCGGAGAGCTGATCAACGTCGGAACGGGTGAGGACCTCACGATTGTCGAGCTGGCATCGATGATCCGGGAGATCGTCGGCTTCCAAGGCGAGATTGTCTTCGACCGGACGCGTCCCGACGGCACTCCCCGGAAGCTCCTTGATACTTCGCGGATTTCTGCCCTGGGATGGAAACCCACCATTCCTCTCCGCCAGGGAATCGAAGCAACAATCCAGTGGTATTCCCAGACGCTTGCCACCACACCGCAATCGGCCTGACCATGACTGAAAAGAAGCCCCAGAGACCCGGCGGAAAACCGACGGAACCGGCGACCGTGATTCCAGAGCGCCTGCAGACACCGGCCGCCATTGCCGTGCTTCTGGCCTCGCTCATCGTTTTTTTTCATGAGGTGATTTTCCAACCGAAGTCCTTCTATTCGCCGGACACCGTGGCCTCGATGAGCTTTCAGACGCTGATCCGGGACGCTGAGGAACAAGGCATTTTCCCTCTCTGGAATCCCTACATCTTCTGCGGGATGCCAGGATACGCAAGCGGAACGATCCATGGAGAAAGACTCTATGACGTGTCTGCCTTCCTTCTTGGGAAGGCATCCCTTGTGTTTCAATGGTTCCTGCTGAACTCTGATGTGGGATGGGTGCTTCTCTATTATGTCTTGTTTGCCGTCGGAATGTATTTTTTGATCCTTCATTTGACGGCAAGCAGATTTGCGTCGTTGTTTGGAGCTCTTGCCGCGCTCTTTTCCACGACATTTATCGTGTGGATCATCGCGGGGCACATGACAAAAATGCCCGTCCTCGCCTTCTTCCCCTTCATTCTTCTTCTTGCTGAACGGCTGAGACTCAGCTTCAGGTGGACGGAGGCCCTCGCTCTGGTGCTTGTGGTACACTTCCTGTTCCTGCCGGGGCACGCGCAGATGATTTTCTATGTGTATACAGCGCTCCTCGTCTATTACGTGTTCTTCCTTCTCCGCTCCCTCAAGAGGAAGGAACCCTGGAAAGACTGGATCCGGTCCGGTCTCACCGTCGCCGCGGCAACCGTCGTTGCCCTCGTGATGACCGCGGACGGTTATCTTTCAACGTGGGAGTACCTGCCGCACTCGATCCGCGGTGCAAGCCCCATTACAACTTCGGGTGCAGAGACACGCTCAACCGGTCTCGACTACGAGTACGCAACCAACTGGTCTTTCCCCCCCGTGGAGATCATGACCCTCCTCGTGCCCTCGTGGTTTGGGTTCGGGACCACGACCTACGAAGGGGTCTTGACACAGGGCAATCCCCAGCCGCTCAACACGTATTTCGGAAAACAACCGTTTGTCGAAACCCCTCCCTACATGGGATTTGCTGTCATCCTCCTCGCCGTCCTGGCGATGGTTCTCCTCCGGCGTGAGCCGTTCGTGCAGTATCTGATGATCCTCAGCCTCCTTTCCCTGCTTGTCTCGTTTGGGAGGGAATTCCCGATTCTGTATGATCCGATGTTTGCGATTGTCCCGTTCTTTAACAAGTTTCGCGCCCCGTCGATGGTCCTTGCCCTCGTCCACGTGGCGCTTCCAATCCTTGCTGCGTTCTTCGTTGCCCGGGTGGTTCACAGCAAGGAATTGATCCTCGACAATTTGAAGCGGTGGCGCTGGAGCCTCGTTGCTCTCGCCGCCCTGCTTCTTCTGACCTTCCTGGGAAAGGGCTTCGTCCGCGGAGTGTACGGAATTTTTCTCTCGCCGCAGGATGTCGGCTCCCGGCTCGCCCGCTCGTATGGGCCGCTCCCGCCGGGCGTGGTCGAGGAACTGTACTCCTATGTCGTTTCCCTCGTCCAGAGTGACCTTGCGATCGGCTTTCTGTCCCTTCTTGCCATCCTCGGAGGCTTGGTGTACTTCGCACAAAGAAGGATCGGATATTCCGTCCTCACGATTCTGGTTCTGGGGGCGACGTTGCTGGACCTCTGGCATGTCAATTACCGTCCTCTGAAACCGGTGGACCGGCGCGCAGGAGAACAGCTCTTCACGGCGCCGGAGTACGTGAAGTATCTGCTCCAGGACACGACAGCATATCGCGTGCTCGAATTCATCGATGGTCAGCCCCCCTACAACAACAGCCTTGCCTACTGGCGCATTCAAAGCGCGTACGGTTACCAGGGGGCAAAAATGAGGGCATACCAGGATATGATTGATGTGGTGGGCCTCCGTAATCCGGTGCTTTGGCAGCTCATGAATGTAAAATACATCATCACCAACCGGCCCGACACAACCGCATTCCTGGGTTTGGCGTATGATGGTCCGGACCGCAAGGTGTATGTGAACCGGCTCGTGTATCCACGCGCGTTCTTCGTAAGCAAGCTCGAAGTGGCGGATGCCAGAACGATCCTCGACCGCATCGCAGGCGCCGCCTTCAACCCCCGCTCCGTCGCCTACGTGCTGGAAGACCCGGGTCTCACGCTCGATCCCCTCCTGCCGACAAACAAGGTCGAGATCACCCATTTGGGGATTCAGGATCTTTCGCTCTCGGTCACCGCTGGCGGAAGAAATCTTCTCTTTCTGAGCGAGACATGGTATCCGGAGGGATGGAAAGCGTATGTGGATGGTGAAGAAGCACCAATCCTGCGCTTGAATTATCTCTTCAGAGGGATTGTCGTTCCGCCCGGCGAACACACGATCACCATGCGCTTCGAACCGCGGGGTTTCGCCGTGGGAAAACAACTGAGCCTATGGTCAAACCTGCTTGTCCTTGGAAGCCTGGTCGGCCTGGCTGCAGCGGCAGTGTACGCCCGGAAAAACCGCGGATAACGCGGCGGTTCGGGCGGACGGGCCCGCCCGGCAGGACCAAGGAGAATCCGTCTCCTGTCAGGTATGCGCCGAATGTCGAATGCCGAGCCCCTTTTCCAGATTATCCACTGCTTTGTCCCCAACGCTCCGGAAAGTACTTTCCAATCTCACCTGGCTTTCCGTTGACCGCGTGCTCCGCATCGGAGGCGCTATTGTTGCCAACGCCTGGCTCACGCGCTACCTCGGTGCCGAGTTGAACGGCGTGATGTATTACGCTCTCTCCTTCGCCGGGATGTTTGCCCCCCTTGCGACCCTCGGACTTGACGCGCTCGTTGTGCGCGACATCGTGCGCAATAAGGGCGAACGAGACGAGCTGCTGGGCACCGCATTTGTCCTCCGCCTGACCGGCGCAAGTGTTGCAGTGCTCATCGCCGTCGGCGCCGTCATGACCGTGCGTCCGGGAGACGGGTCCACCCATTGGCTGGTCTTCCTCGCCGGCCTCGGATTGACCTTCCAGTCCTTTGACGTGATCGACTTTTGGTTTCAGTCCCAGCTCCAATCGAAATTCACTGTTTACGCGAAGAATGCGGCCTTCATCCTGCTCAATCTCGGAAAGATCGCGGGCATTCTCGCCGGGGCGGACGTCGAGGTCTTTATTCTTCTGACAAGCCTTGAATTCGCCGCTGGGGGAATCGGCCTTGTCATCATGTACCGGCGTAACGGTTTCTCGGTCACCCGATGGACGTTTCGTCCGGACATCTTCCGCAATCTGCTTTCGAACGCCTGGCCGCTTGTCCTTACGGATTTCGGCGTTCTCCTCCAGGCGCGCATCGATCAGGTGATGCTGGGGGAAATGCTGGGAAACGAGTCCGTCGGCCTGTATGCCGCCGCTGTGAAGCTGACCGAACCGTTTGGATTCATTCCCATGATCATCATGACCTCCGTGTACCCGGTGATCATGAGATCGAAGGAATGGAGCGAAGAGGTCTTCTACAACAGAATGAAGAATCTCTATCGCATCATGACAATTGTGACGTTGGGGATCGGATTGCCTGTTTCGGTGTTCAGCGACGAAATCGTTCGTCTCCTGTACGGACACGCCTTTGCGCCGTCGGCGATGTTTGTGAGCCTCATGATCTGGTCCCGGCTCTATGCGAATTTCGGGACAGCCCGGAGCATCTTCATCTCGGCCGAGAACCTGTTCCGCCACACGCTGGTGTGTGCTTTGAGTGGTTCCGTCGTCAATATTGTCGTAAATTACCTGCTGATTCCCCGCCTGGGGGTTGTGGGATCGATCATCGGAACGTATGCAAGCTTCACGGTAACGGTATTTGTCCTCGATGCCATCGCGCCCAGAACGCGAAGGAATTTCCGGGCGATGATCACAGGACTTCTGACTTTCTATCGTCTGAGCAGGAGATGGGATGAAGAATAGACTGGGACCAGAAAAGAGACCGCATGAATCACACGGCACCCATAGCCCTCTTTGTCTATAAGCGGCCTGAGCTGACAAAGCGAACGCTTGATGCCCTGAAGCAGAACGAGGGCGCGTCTGCAAGCGACCTCCATGTGTTCTCCGACGGCTGGAACAATGACCGGGATCGCAAGGCCGTGGAGTCGGTTCGTGATCTCCTTGGCGGCCTGACCGGCTTCCGGTCTGTCTCGATCGTCGCCCGCGAGGAGAATCTCGGACTCTCGCGCTCCATTGTTTCAGGAGTCACATCGGTCCTTCGCGAGAACGACAGGATCATTGTTCTCGAAGACGATCTGGTCACGTCCCCTTATTTCCTCCGGTACATGAATGATGGACTTCATCTGTACGCCGCCGATTCCGAGGTGGTTTCCGTGCACGGCTATGTGTATCCGGTGTCCGTCCCTCTTCCCGAGACATTCTTCCTGCGCGGGGCTGATTGCTGGGGGTGGGGAACATGGAAGCGCGGTTGGGAGACGCTGAATCTCGATGCGAACGCGTTGCTCAGCTCCCTCGAGGAAAGCGGTCAATCCCGGGAGTTCGACTTCGACGGGAGCTATCCGTACACCCGCATGCTTCGCAGGCAATCCCGGGGGAAGATTGATTCATGGGCGGTTTGCTGGTACGCAAGCGCGTTTCTCGGGAACAAGCTTACCCTCTACCCCGGCAGATCTCTCGTGCACCATTCCGGGACCGGCGACGGGGCGACCCACGCGTGGTCCCTGTCCGCTCTGTACGACACAGCCCCTTCACCAACGACGATCAAGGTTGAACGCATTCCCGTCGAAGAACATTCGGGTGCCCGTCAGGCATTTACGGAATTTTTCCGGACTGCAAGAGGATCTCTGCCGTCTCGAGCCTGGAAGAGACTTCGACAGACCCTTCGGCTTGCAAAGGTATGAGATCTGGCATCGACAATCCTCTCGAAAACGACAACAGGGCCTACGATTACTCGCGCCACACAGAAAGCGACCGGCCTGAATATGGAATCATTGCGCGGATGATCCAACCGGGAGCCTCGGTGCTTGACCTGGCGTGCGGCGACGGTTCACTGATGTTGCGTTTGCAGACCACGCGGAATGCCCGCGTGCAGGGCATGGAACGATCTCCCACCGCCATCGCATCGTGTCGCTCCAAAGGCCTTGAGGTGAGCCGCGGGGACATCGATGCCCCTCTCCCTTATGCTGACAACGCCTTCGACTACGCCGTCTGCAATGTCACCATCCAGATGGTCATGTATCCGGAAGTTCTCTTGCGCGAGATGAAACGAGTGGCTGTACGGCAAATCGTCACCTTCCCAAATTTTGCCTTCTACCGCAATCGCCTTGAGCTGCTGATACGGGGCCGAATGCCCACCTATGGATTGTTCGGCTATCAATGGTACTCCACCGGCCACATACATCAGCTCTCGATCCGGGATTTCAGGTCGCTCGTCCGCGACGTGGGCGGCCTGCGCATCCTGGAAACGGATTTTGTCGGTTCAACGCATCCCCTCAGAGGGCTCCTGGGCCGATGGTTCCCGAACGTCTTTCAACTCCTGCCGGTTTTCCTCCTGGAGCGATCCCATGAATGAGCAATACTTCGCCGTCCGCTACACCCCCGATCCATCTCGCAGGCGCGTCTGGAAGGCGATCTGTGCCTATCTCATGCCGGAAATTCCCGCGCGCGGCACCGTGGTGGAGCTGGGAGCCGGATATTGCGACTTCATCAATCAAGTCAGTGCCGGCAAGAAACATGCCGTTGATATACACCGCGAGGTGCAGGAATTCTGCAATGCCGACGTACAGTTCCATTGCACCGCGGTTGAACGCATGCGTTTTCGCAAGGAATCCATCGATGTGTTCTTCGCCAGCAACCTGTTCGAACACCTCGACGATCGAAAGCTGGACACTACCCTCGGCCGGATCATGATGGCGCTCAAGCGCGGAGGAAGACTGATCCTTCTTCAGCCGAACTACCGGTATTCCTACAAACGATACTGGGATGATTTTACGCATGTCAAAGCCTTCAGTCATGTCAGTCTTGCCGATCTTCTCGCCAGCAAGGGATTCAGGGTGCGACGCGTGGAGAAGAGGTTTCTCCCCTTCACCTTCAAGTCATCAATTCCCAAGACCTACGGGTTGGTACGGCTGTATCTCGCCCTCCCCTGGCGACCGTTCGCGGGACAAATGCTCGTTATCGTTGAGAAGCCCTGAAGCATGTACAAACAGAAGAAGGTCAGCGTCATCCTTCCCACCTATAATGAGAAGGAATCCATTCGAAAAGTGATTCAGGATTTTGAGCAGACGGGGGTGGTGGATGAGATTCTCGTCATCAACAACAACGCAGTGGAGGGCACATCCGATGAAGTGCGCGGTACGTCTGCCAGGGAGATCTTCGAGCCCGTGCAGGGCTACGGCAGCGCGATTCAACGGGGATTTCGTGAGGCGACGGGTGACTTGATTGTTGTCTGCGAGCCGGACGACACGTTTCTCGCCACGGATATCTTCAAGCTTCTGGTTTTTTCAGAAGATGTGGATATCGTTTACGGATCGCGCACCGTCCGCACGTTCATCTGGGAAGGGGCGAACATGGGTCGCTTCCTCAAATGGGGAAACTGGGCGGTGGCAAAACTGATTGAAGTGCTGTTCAACACCAACTACCTTTCCGACGTCGGCTGTACCTTCCGCCTGGCCCACAAGGCCGTCATTGGGGCCATGCTCCCGACATTCCGGGTCCGCTCGAATTTCTTCGGACCCGAAATGATGGTTCGCGGATATCTGATGAGGTTCCGCTGTATTCAAATCCCTGTGAACTACAAAGAGCGCATTGGAACCAGCTCGGTTACGGGCGACCTTAAGCGTGCCTTCGTTCTTGGCATTCAGATGATCGTTCTCATTGTGGCAATGCGCTTCAGGCTGGAAAACGTGCTCTTCAGGTTCTTGAGATGAATCGCGTCCCGCACCGCTCCCTTGTTCTGACCGGCATGGCGGTTGGACTGATCATCAGAGTGCTCACAGTGGGTTCGGCCTCCACTCCCGACATGAGTCAGTACATCAATTGGGGAAACGCCGTCCTCGACAATGGCCTTGTCCATGCTTTCCAGGGAATCTATTTTCCGGTTCAGTATCAGATCTTTGGGATCTGCGCATGGATGGCACGCGAGGTGCTTATGGCCGACCCCGAGGTGACGATAAAAATCGCGAACTTGTTGTTTGATGTCGGACTGTTCACCCTTCTGTGGGTTTCTGTTCCTTCCTTCGGCAGGCCCGCCCACGCCGCGCTTTGGTACTGGCTCCATCCGTGGTTTCTCACGATCTTTGCCTTTGGTTATGTCGACGCTCAGTTCGCCTTCTTTGTGCTGTTGACTCTCTGGATGCTCCAAAGGCGTTCCGACGTTCGAGGCACCGTGATTGCCGGAATCCCTTTCGCGGCCGCCTGCCTTATGAAGCCCCAGACCCTGATCCTTGTCGGCGCCGTGGCTCTTGTGGGCTTGCTCGGCTGGAACAAAGGTCTCCACAAACGGGCAGGCGCTCTCCTAGCGCCGGCTGGCGCATTGTTTCTGGCTTACACGCTGTATTTTGGATTTTCTCTTGTTCAGGAACAGGGAATTCGCGCATTCTTTGTTCTCCCGTTTTCCTACATGAGCGTGGGATACGTGATGCCCGCGTTGACTGCGCACATGCCGAACCTGTGGTATCCGGTTGCCTACGCCCTCCTTCCCCCGGGTGAAACGGATATTCTGAAAGCGCTGGCCGCGAAAGTGGACGCCATTCCCTTCGGCATTGTTGGCGGCCTCGCTACGGTGGCCCTTCTGGTTTTCTATGTCTCGCGGCTCCTCCGTACTCTGGGGGACACGCCGGACTGGCACAAGGTTTGGTGGAATGTGTTTCTCGTGCCATCGCTCATCATGCCGTTCGTGATGATAGCCGCTCACGAAAATCATTTCTTTCTCGCTTCCGTATTGCTTCTTCCTTTCGTGAGCGCCGCCTCCTCCCGCAAAGTTCTGGCATCCCTCCATGGGCTGTATGCGCTTCTCTGGGTTAACATGTTTCTGCTGTATTCCTCCAACCCCGTTGGGAAAGCGCTGGGCAATGCCTACTCGTTGAATGTCCGGCTTGTTGTCGCCGTCGCGGCCTCTGCCTGTTTCATAACACTCCTCGTCTTTCTCTTTCACCACACCGTCGGGAGAAACTCTGCCTGAGTCGCCACGACATACCTTCTGCACCCTGTTCGATTCGAACTATCTCACGCGCGGGCTCGCGCTCCATGAATCGCTTGAACGGTCCGGAGCGGATTATCATCTTTACGTGTTCGCATTCGACCAGAAGAGCGACCGGATCCTTCGGGCGCTCCGCCGTCCGCACCTTACCGTGGTATCCATGGCGGAGTTCGAGGATCAAGAGCTCCTCCGCGTGAAGAACATACGGTCTCGGGTGGAGTATTGCTGGACCTGCACACCGTCGATTATTCTGCACGTGCTCGAACGCTTCGGGGCGGATCGATGCACGTACCTCGACGCGGACCTCTGGTTCTATGCCGACCCATCGGTCCTGCTGGACGAAATGGGCAATAACTCCGTTTTGATCACAGAGCACCGCTACACCGCCCGGTACGACAAGTCCCGCAAGAGCGGAAAATATTGCGTGCAGTTCATTTCGTTCCGGAACGATGACAACGGCCTGACGGCTCTGCGATGGTGGAGAGATCGCTGTAACGAATGGTGCTATGCACGAATCGAAGATGGAAAATTCGGCGATCAGAAATATCTCGACGATTGGACTACACGGTTCGACGGAGTGCATGTCCTCCAGCACCGCGGAGGCGGCCTCGCTCCCTGGAATATTCAACAATACTCCTTGAAGCCGTCGGATTCAGGATTCACAATTACCGAAACAGCGTCCGGACGTGAGTTTGATCTGATTTTTTATCACTTTCATTACGTCCGGTATTATTCCAACGGCCTCGTGGATCTGGGGCGCCGTACATTGTCGAAACCGGTCCTGGATCACCTCTACAAGCCATACATGCGGGAACTCGATCGGCTGAAGTCGTTTGTCCGGAAGATGGATTCATCCTTCGACCCGCACGGGGCCGGCGAATGGACCGTGACCTGGAAATCGCCCCTCCTCTTCTTGTGGAGGACCATGAACGGTACGTATCACGTCTATTCCCTGAAAGAATTCCTGTAGGATATGGCCTACCTCCTTCATCTTCCCACATTCTCCGACAAGCGCGGCAACCTGACCGTGATCGAAAAGGAGATCCCGTTCCCCATCAAGCGGGTCTTCTATATTTACGGCGTGGATAACTCGACGCGTGGAGGACACCGGCATCATACCACGATCCAGGCGGCGGTCTGCATCCACGGAAGCTGTATCGTGTCCAACCACGACGGGAGCCGGAAGGAAGACTTTGTGCTGGATCATCCGAGCAAGTGCCTCATTCTCGAAACGCGCGACTGGCATACAATGCACCACTTCACCCCCGATGCGGTGCTTCTCGTTTTTGCGTCGGAACACTTCGATCCGAAAGACTACATCTTTGAGCCCTATCCATGATTGAGTACGAGAACCTTCACGACGCAAACAAGGCCTTCCTGAGGGAGTATGTGAGCTCCTTTGAAGAAACCCTCGACCGGGGGTGGTTCATCCTGGGTGGTGCCGTGCAGAAGTTTGAGGAGGAGTTCGCCGCCTACGTTGGCATCCGCCACTGCGTGGGAGTGGCCTCGGGCCTCGATGCCTTGATTCTCTCGATCAAGGCACTGCACATTCCCGAAGGCTCTGAGATCCTCCTTCCGGCCAATACCTACGTGGCCACCATCCTCGCAGCGCTCCATTGCCGCTGTGTTCCGGTGCTCGTTGAGCCTGATCCCGCTACCTGCAACATCGATCCGGGCAGACTGGAAGAGCTTGTCTCGCCGCGTACCCGCGCCGTGATGGTTGTACACCTCTACGGCAAGCCGTGCGACATGGATCCCATCATGACGGTGATCAATAAGCACAACCTCCTGTTGATCGAGGATTGCGCGCAATCCCATGGCGCCCGGTACAAGGGTGTCATGACAGGCACCTTCGGCCATGCGTCGGCCTTCAGCTTTTATCCGACAAAGAATCTCGGCGCTCTGGGGGATGCGGGAGCTGTTGTCACCAGCGATCCCGCGGTGGCGGAGGAGGTCCGGAAGCTCAGAAACTACGGGTCTTCAACAAAATATTTCAACGACGTGGTGGGGTATAATTCACGGCTGGATGAGATACAGGCGGGATTCCTGTCCGTGAAGCTCAAGCGACTCGAGGAGATCAATAACCACAAACGGTCTCTCGCAACGATCTATTCCGATACACTGAGCCAACAATTCCGCAAACCGTTGGTTCATCCGGACTTTCACGACGTGTACCATATTTACAATGTCCGTCATCCCCGGCGTGACGCCCTCCGGGAGCATCTCCTGCGCCACGACATTAAGACCGAAATCCACTATCCGGTTCCGCCCCATCGACAGAAGGCCCTCGAGCAATACTTCCGCGGCAAGGAGTTTCCGGTGTCGGACGAGATTCATCGCACAACGTTGAGCCTGCCGATCTCCTTTGCCCATTCGGCTGAAGACGTCACTCGGGTAGCTGAAGTAATGAACAGCTTCCCCGAATAAGACTCGGGACTGCATTCATACCAGGGTCTCAAGAATCTCAACAAGCCTTCCCGCAAGGACTCCCCGTTCATACTGTCGCACTGCCTTCAAATCGGTCCGAAACCGTTTGGCTCGCCTGAAGAACTCCTCCGCACCATCTGAAAACGGAACCAGCATCCCGCCGCCTGTGCGGACAAGGATATCCTCCACCTCCCTGTTATCATTTCCATAGGCGAGAATGGGCTTTCCGGTCCGAAGATACTCAAAGAGTTTTCCGGGAACGTGCCGCGGCTCGGTGGCGCACACCAGAAGATACGTCGCCTGCATCAGTTCCCTGAGCATCTCCCCATAGGGAAGGAATCCGCGATACTCTGTCCGGCCTGCAAGCCCGTGTTCTTCGATCGATGCCTTGACGCCGGGACCGACCGTCCCCACAAAGACCAGCCGGATGTTTCGTCCATTCTTCACCAGCTTTCCGATCGTGTTCCAAAGAGACGCGGGATTCTGGTAGTCAAAGATGTTCCCTGCATGCAGAAGAACCTCCCCTCTGCGCTTCTTTTTTGGCACGCGCAGCCTCTGAAAAGGCTCCTCATCATACCCCCAGGGAATGACTGATGATTTCTCCCCGAGGAATGAATATTTTTCCACATAGTCGGTCCGCATGGTGTGTGTGACAAAGATGGCGGACGCGCACGAGCCCAACACCGATCGCTCCAGAGCCTTGTCGAGGAAAACGGTCAGCGGATTCCTCCGAAATCCCAGGTAATAAACGATATCGACCCATGGATCGATGAACACAGGAACATGGGGAAGGCCAAACCGTCTTGCAAGCGTCCTTCCCACGAGGTGCACCGTATGCGGCGGCCCAACCGTGAGCACTGCATCGACAGGATTCTCCGACAGCGCGCCGTAGCCCGCACGCACGGCATTGCGATACCAGCCGACACGGGCATCAGGAACAAAGAGATTCATCCGGATCCAAATGGCCAATCGGTGCCGCATCCCCCCAACTTCCCGGGAAATGACCTCCGATGCGGTGAGGGGGGCGAAAAGATCCTTGCCGAGGAACCTTCGGTAGATGTCAAACGGTTCAACAGTCCGCGCCCGAACAACCTGAATCGACGGATCAACGGCCTCTGCAAGGCTCAGATCCTGCTGGGCAAATGTATCCTTGTCAATCGTGAGGACAACCGGTTCCCAGCCAAGAGCCGGCAACCGACGGCTCATCGCGAGCGGCCAGTGTGCCGTGGCCTTGCCCGACGGCGGCCAGAAATACGTAACAATCAGCACTCTTCGTTTTCTCATTCCGTTACCTCAGAGACGTGCGAAAAGCAACCACCATCCCTGCGCCGTAGCAGGCGACACCCGCCGCGAAGATCCAATAGTTGTAGGGCGATGGCACCTGGAATTGAAGTGAAGCAGGGATGTCAGACAGGAACGTGTAGAGAATCAGAGCCGTGCCGAGACCCGCAAATCCCCATGCGCTCGGCGGAGGGGAAAAACCGCCGCTGGAGTACTCGGTTCGGAGAATCAACCAGCCGGAAGCGATCAACATGAGCGAAACGATCACGGGAGCAATGACGGGACCGATCCACGGGATGGGAATCAGGAACAGGACATCGGGCTCGAAAAGACTCGACGGCCAACCGAGAGTGACTTTAAGCCACACATAGTAAAGAATGTCCCAAAGACCGAAGGCAATCATGAACCAGGCGGTCTTCTGCCATCGGGTAGCGCCGGCCAGCCATCCGACAGCGATCAGCATCAGGATTGTTGCGAGCTCCCGACAGAGTTCGACGATCAGATGAAGGGGCTCAATGGGGCTGAGCGGGAAGGCAAAGCCATGGGGATAGTATAGTTCCCTCAGGTACACCACGACCGATGCTTCGACAAACGCGAAAGCGGCCGAGAAGAGAACGATGCTTCGGACAATGGGGCGGAGAGCGGGACGATCCGTGTTCACAGCGCGAAATATACGGAGATTCAGCCAATACTCCCAGCAAAACATGTCCCGTACAAACAAATGCCCGCCGCGTTGATTCGCGACGGGCATGTGCGCTCCAAACAGGATTTGATTCTGCTTAATGGCTTCCCGAAGAGGCCTGGGGACGCGGTTGCGCCGTGGCTTTCCGCGGAAACTTGCCGTCCATCATGGCGGCGTGATACGCAAAGATCGCCATCATGACCGACCCCTGTTCTACATCATCAGCCTGCACGCGGTCGTACACATCCATGTTGGAGTGATGCGTACGCGTGTCGTATTCGATGGGATCCTGAATGAACTGAAATCCGGGGAGCCCGATGGCATCGAAGGCCAGGTGATCGGTCCCGCCCGTGTTCGACAGGGTCAGCGTTTTCGCCTCCGGAAACCCTGCGGCATCCAGCCAGGCCCGAAAGATCGGACGGGCTTCATTGTTCCCCTGCAGGTACACCCCTCGCACACGGCCTGTACCGTTGTCATTGTTGAAATACACCTGGAACTTCTCGTACGCCGGCTTCGTTTCGAGCGCTCCGCCGCCGCCGCCCATGATCATCGACATCATGTCGCTCTGCTTTCGCTCGCCCAGAAACTCCTTCACGTATTCGCGTGAGCCGTGGAGTCCCTGCTCCTCCCCGCCCCACAAGCCGATGCGGATGGTCCGACGCGGCTTGAGGCCGAGTTTCTGGAGGATCCTCACGGCTTCCATGCACACGGCCGAGCCGGTGGCATTATCTGTCGCGCCCGTGCCTCCCTGCCATGAGTCGAAATGAGCGCCGATCATCACCACTTCATCCTTGAGATCGGTACCGGGAATTTCAGCAATCACATTGAAGCTGGAATCAGGTTTCGCGAACTCCACCTCGAGGTTCATCTCCATCGTGACCTTCTGACCCTTCTGGATCATCCGAATGATGCGATTATAATGCTCGGCGGCCAGCGAGACCTGGGGAAGGATCTTCGGCGCGTCGGGGGCGTACGCCGATGCGCGGCCTCCAAAGAGTTCGGAGATATCTTTCGGAGCGAATGGCACCGTGGCTTGTTGAACGAAGATCGTACCGCCGTCGCCGCGTCCAATGTCAAGCAGCGCGGCCGCTCCTTCCTTCATGCAAAAATCCAGTTTCTGCGCATTAAACTGCGCCGCTTTGATAAAGCGCGCGATCGCGGCGGAGTCGGTCATCCGGCGCCTGCCACCCTGTCCCGGCTCCCCCATGTTGGCCAAATCCAGCAGCGTTGAGTCGTGAAGCCGCCTCGCCTCGGGATCAAAGTGCGCCGAAAGCTCCCGCGGACCGCTGATCAAAATAAATGCGTTCTTCAGCTTCCCCGCATACTTCTTAAGATCACTTTCATCCTTCACATCCAGATAGACGACATTGCCCTTTACCGTGCCGCGGGTGCCAGGCGACCAGGCCTTGGGATACGCGATCACAGGGAACGCACGTGGACCAAGGACGTTCGCAGAGAAACGCTTCAGGGTCCATCCCTTCCCCACCGGACCATGGTTGTCAAAATGCACGTTCTGCAATCCCCATTCCTTCAGCTTCCCGCTCGCCCAAACACCAGCTTCCCGGTACTCGGGAGACCAGGTAAGTCGCGGCCCGTACACGTCGGTCAGATACGAAAGGATTTCCATAACCTCCGAACGGTTCATCCCTTCATCTTTGATCTTCGCGATCGCGCTGGTGTCAACAAAGACCTGCGAAAACCCGACCGAGCAGACGATCAGCAAGCCAAAGAAGGTTAAAAGCGGTCGTTTCATTGTGGCGACTCCTCGATGAGTTGTAGGTGGTGAAAAAGGTGCGGCATGCTACGGGAAATCTCCCGGAAAATCAACCGTCAGGGAGACCGTTATGAAACGGATGAGGAGGGGAAAAGTTTCGGGAAGGCCGAACGGTCCGGGGCGCCCGGGATTCCCCATCAGGCATCCAGAACTTCACGATCCTGTCGTGGCGGACGGGAATCCGGAAGCTTGACAAGTTCGCCGATCATGTCGAGAATCCTTGTGGATTCGTACATGGCAACGTCCTTGATGGCGTTGTGGACCCGGCGTAACGAAGCATCGATCTGATCGAGTTTCTTCGTAATTTCGTCGTCCTTTTTCACCTTATCCCGCAGTTCCTCGGTGCTCATTCGGATGATGGCAAGGGGATTGTTGATCGTGTCCTGCAGTTGTGCGGTGATGTCCTTCAGGATTGAGTTCGCGAGAGCGGATTTCTCAATTTGAGTCTGCATCACCAGGCGCTGACGCTCTTCCTGAAAATGGCTCTCCCGGGATTGCTGAAGCTTGATAAAGACAAAGGCAGTGATCCACATCCAGAACAGGGAATCGAACTGCAGAACAAAATCGAGAAACGTGAACTTTCCACCGTGGGACTTTTCAAAAAAGTCCAGGGTGGTCGTGAGGTAGTATCCATAGATGGCAAGAGCGGCGACAATCACCGGATACCGGCCGGCAAACGCCAGCGCTTTCCTGACAATGGAAAATGATGTCATGCCGAGAACTCCTCAGGATGATGGTTTCACGGTTTCGACAAGCGCCGCCTGCACGGCGGTCAGAAGACGCGTCGCAGTGAACGGCTTCTGCAGAAAAATCCTGACCGATGGTTCGAATTGCTCCGGACTCATGGACAAACCGCTGCATGCAATGACCGGAAGGCCTGGACTCAGATACTGAATGGCGCGGATGGTCGAAAGCCCGTCCATGACCGGCATCGCCAGGTCCGTGATGACCACAGCGATTTTATCTTTGTACTTGCTGTACACCGCCAGCGCTTCGGTTCCCTCCGCTGCCGTCAACACAGCGTATCCGTTTGCTTCGAGAATCGTTTGCGTGGCCTCGCGAATGGAGGGCTCATCATCAACGAGGAGGACGGTCTCTCCTCTTCCTTTCCCTGCTTCCAGCGCTTCCTGCTCGGCGGCCTTTTCCAATTCCGTCGTTGCCGGGAGATACACTCTGAATTCAGCCCCCTGTCCGGGCTTGCTTTCAACAGTGACAAACCCACCGTGGCTCCGGACAATACCCATGACCGTGGAAAGCCCAAGACCTGTCCCCTTCCCATCTTCCTTCGTCGTAAAGAAAGGATCGAAGATGCGGTCCGCAACCTCCGGGGCAATCCCCATTCCCGAATCGCGCACAATGAGCGTGGCGTACGTTCCCGGTTGTACCTCCGGATGCATCGTACAATAGTACTCGTCGAACTCGGCAGCTTCAAGCCCGAACGTCAACGTGCCGCCGTTCGGCATTGCATCACGTGCATTGACAGCAAGGTTCAGAAGAACCTGGTGAATCTGCGTTGCGTCTCCCAGCACGGGCGGAACATTCCGAAGATCCTTCCGAATCACAATGGACTTCGGAAACGTCTCGGATACAAACGTAGCAATTTCCTGAATAATATGCTTCGTCTGAACGACCACGCGTTCACCGTCGAGACCCCGGGCAAATGTCAACACTTGCCTCACCATATCTCTCCCCCGCAGGGCGCTCTTCTCCATGGATTCCAGCAATCTGATGCTGCCGGGGTCCTGCATGCGCTTCTTGAGCACCTCCGTCCCCATGAGGATCGGTCCCAGCACATTGTTCAGGTCATGGGCAATCCCGCCAGCCAGGGTCCCAAGACTCTCCAGACGCTGAGTGCGGATCGCCTGTTTCTGGAATGCCCGTTGTTCCGTAACATCGGTGTCCACCACGAGGATTGAGTGCGGAGTTCCGTGTTCATCCCGGATCAGCGTCCACCTGGCCTCAAGCGTCAGTCGCCGTCCATCCTTGGACGTTTGTTCGTATTCCCCGTTCCATTCTCCGTGTTCCAGAACAGCCTCCTTGGCTTTGCGGAACAGGGGCAGTTCTTCTTCCGAAAGCAGGTCGGTCACGCGCCGCCCTATCGCTTCCTTGCGGCTCCAGCCGTACAACCGCTCGGCGGCCTTGTTCCAGAGTGTGATCGTGTCGTCGAGCTTCCTGACGATTGTTGCATCCCGCGTAACATCCAGCAAAGCCGCCTGCTCTTCAAGCCGCTGAAAAGCACGTTTTTGCGCTGTGACATCCAGAATGTATCCCTTGATAAGGAGCAATCTGCCGCTTTCATCGAACTCCCCTGAAACGTTGGAAATGGTCTCGACCTCAGTACCGTCTCTGCGTTTCATCGTCCGTCTCAGGCCTTCGATCTTGCGCTCCGCCTGAAGCCTTCTGATGTATAGCTCCCTTTCCTCCCCGCTCTGGTATAAGGACTTCATGTCGGCAGTAAGCGCTTCATCGACACCGGCAAATCCGAAGATCCTCGCAAACGCGGTATTGCAGGCCACCAGCCTCCCCCGGGGGGTCGAAATGAAATTGCCGGAAAGATCGTTGTCAAAGAACTTCCGGTAGCGCTCTTCGCTCTCTTCAAGGGCCTGTTCAGCCGATTTCCGGTCCCGGATATCGCGCATGAGGGCAACAATCAAGTGCTGACCCTCCACCTCGAAAGTCGAGACGGATGCTTCGAGATCGATCGAGTCTCCGTTCTTTCTTTTTCCCTGGAATTCGTACAGCGTCGGCGCATCACCGCCCTCGCGTCGCAGACGTCCGAATTCCAGCATGCGCCTGTTGTCGCTATCAGACTGCACAATGGAAACGTGTTGCCCCACAATTTCATCGACTGATTCATACGCGAACAAGTCGGCATAGGCCTGGTTGGCATAGAGAATGGTTTCATTGTGTTCCACCACAATGCCGTCACGCGACGCTTCAAAGATCGCGCGAAAGATCCGGAGTTCCCGCACTCGCTCACTGAGTTCCGACAGCAGGCGCTCCCGTTGCGCCGCCTGGGCCTTCGCCTCCGTGACATCGCGAACGGCGATGAGCTCGGCGGGCCTGCCTTCCCATGTCATCGGCGCCCCGGAAATCTCTACATCAATAATCTCTCCGGCCTTTGTTCTGTGCCTCCAATTCGTGCTGACATTCGGTGCACCGGAACCACGCACCTCCTTGACAGCCTCCCGCAGCTGAGGAAGATCCTCCGGCGGCCGAATGTCCCCGATGGTCATGGACAGAAACTCCTCGCGGCTGTACCCGTAGCGAAGGATCGCTGCCTCGTTCACTGCCAGGAACGCCAGTGACTCCGTGTCATAGATCCACATCGGGTGTGGATTCCGCTCAAAGAGAAGGTGATACTGCTCCGCCGCCATGGTGTTCTCCTTCGTCTTCTCGTCCATTGGCCCCAATGCCGGAGTGTTCATGATCACAACTCACTTTCCATTCGCGCTCTTCACCGGGAAGTATTTCCCGATGCAGTCAGGGCACAGGCCGTGGCTGAACTGTGCCGCTGTGTGTGATTCGATGTAGGATTCGATCTTGTTCCAGTACCCGTCGTCATCACGGATTTTCTTACACGATGCGCAGATCGGCAGAAGCCCACTCAGGGTCTTCACGTCCGCAAGGGCTTTCTGGAGGTCCCGAATGAGCTGTTCCTTCTCATCCTCCGCCTGCCTGAGCTCCGTGATGTTCCGGTTGATCACCACGAGCCCACACACATTCCCCTCCGCGTCCCTCAGGGGGACCTTGGTAACGAGAAGGGAACGGAGAACCCGACCGGTCACGGGATCCCGTCTGGGCTTGTTCGCTCCCGTATTGATCAGCGGAATTCCTGTGGCCAGAATCTTCTCTTCCTCAATCTTTGCAAAGGCGGCAAACGGCTCGGGAATCAGGTCCTCATCCTTCTTTCCCAGGACATCCTCCATGCGGTCCTTTCGGAGCGCTTTCAGCGTGGCTGAGTTCGCCAGGACGAACCTCCGCTCTGTATCTTTGATGGCGATCTCGTCGGGAATTGCCTCAATCAACGTCCGCAACAACTCTCGTTCCCGCTCCAGCGCCGCAACCGCTTCCCGCTCCTTCGTCACGTCTCTGGCAATTGTGGAGAAGTACTGCAGGTCGCCCTGTTCATTCTTGTGCCCGAGGATGACTTGCGAAACAACAAGCCTGGAGCCGTCGCGCGTCGCGAGGGGGATCTGCCCCTCCCACCTGCCCTCGCTCGCAACCCCGGTGCGCACACCGCCCTTGAGAGCACCGATCAATTCCTGCGGAAAAAATTCCCGGGCCGACACGCTTTCGACAGGATCAGAAGAACCAAGACCAAGGAGCCTTCGGCCGGCCGGATTCAAATATGTGAGACGACCATTCACGTCTGCTGTTGCCACAAGATCGCTTGTTTCCTCGACAATGGATTGAAGCCGTCTGTTGATCTCCTCCGTTCGTTTCCACTCGTCGATATCCTCCACCATGCCGATGGCAAATCCCTCGTCCTTCCCATGTAATGTGAGTTTGGAAACCGTCACCCTCACCCAGAAGGGTGTTCCATCATTCCGGAGATTCCGCTTCTCCAACCTGTAGGAGTCCGCCCGACCCTCGATGAGGTCGTTGAACAAAGAAGCATTCTTCAGAAGGTCCTCCGGATGCGTGAATTCCATAAAGCGTTTTCCCCGGACTTGTGCAGGATCAAGCCCCAGCATCGCGGCGTAGCGTGCGTTCATGCTGAGCAACCTTCCCTCCCTGTCCGTAACCACCATACCGATGGGCGCCTGGTCGAAGATTGCCCTCAGGCGTTCTTCGCTGGCCTTCAGCGACTCCTCCATCGCCCGGCGGTCGGTGATGTCCCGCGAAATGACAATGAATCCCGTGGGCCTGCCATCTTCGGTTTTGAGCCTGATGGTCTGGGCAAACCAGCGAAGCGAACCCGACCCTGAAATGGCCGGCGCTTCGAGATAATGAACCGGCTTCATCCTCGCGGCCTGGACAATGAATTCGCGATGCACACTGGCCCTGTATCTCACCGGCACAAAATCGCTGTAGGCTTTCCCGAGAATACCGGCAATCGGCCGTTCCATGAAATGCTCAGCCGCTTTGTTGGCGTACGTGATTCTCCCTTCCATGTCCACTTCAAAGATCATTTCATGCGCTTGTTCAACGATGTGTCGATAGAGATCCTGGCTTCCCCGAAAGGCATTCAGGGCGCGATCCCTGGCTCTAACCACGGAACGCAAACGCAAGGCGATCGCAATTGCCGCGGCAAAACCGCCTAACAAGGCAGCATAAATCACCTTCTCTATGAGCCAATGATCGAGATCGCTCTTCATCGCCGCATGTTCGTCATACCGACCCAGAAACAACCATGCTCCGACACCGATGATGCTTCCTTCGATCCAGCCGCCCCACGTTGCCCACCATTGCTTGAAGGTCTTTGTGCTCATGCTTCTCCTCCCTTTCAATTTCTTCTGGCGGCGAGGGTTCTGATCGCCGCAACCAAATCTGCTCCCTTCATGCTTCCTTTCAGGAAGGGACGAGGCACGCCAGCCCTGATCAGTTCCCTGCACATTTCGGGTTCACAGCGGGTGGTGACGACCAGCACGGGTGTTCCACCAGCGGCCGCCTCGACACGGCCATACGACTCCATCGGAACACTGTCCCGCAGTCGAAGTTCCAGGAGAATGATATCAAAGGGCTCTACGGCAAGGTAGCCCTCCGCCACGGCCATGCTCGCCGCTTCACGGAGGTTGAAATCGAACCCCGCCGACTCTGCGAGAAACTCCTTGACTCTATTGGCGTCAAGAGAATTGTCTTCAATCAGCAAGATATGGACTGCTGAAGTATGGATGGATTGGGAATTCTTCATGGAGTTTCTTTCGTCATGGATTGTCGTGCTCCCGACCGGCTCGCGAACACTTCGAGGATCTTTTCAATGTCATGGGACTTATCAAAAAAGTAATCCGCGCCCGCCTTCCGACAGCGTTCACGATACTGCTGATAAGAGTAGTTGGTCATCATGACGATGAGGAGATCGGGGCGTGTTTTCCTGATTTCCTCCAGCACCTGAATGCCCGTGAGGCCGGGCATGCGGATGTCCATGATGACGGCATCCGGACTTGACGTACGGATGATCTCAAGGGCACCGGGCCCTGAATCCGCCTGCCCGACGATTTCTACATCTTCAAGCTCATCAAGGAGCGTGAACAACCGGGCACGAAAGATCGGAGAGTCGTCGGCAATGATGATTTTCATGGAGGAGCTCCCTTTGAAAGTTCTCTTCCATGATAGAGAGGGACCGTCGGAACGTGTATCGGCGAAAAGCGGAAAGGCGTGTCGGGGTTTGTCCTACATTGAGAAGGGCCCCCGGGGAAGGTGCGGAGAACGGTGGTGATGGAAAAGGATCGTTTTTGTCCTATTCCACGAGCTTCTTTTCAATGGCGTACCGCGTCAACTGGGCATTCGTCTTCATGTGCATCTTCTCCAGAATGCGGGCCCGGTACGTGCTGACGGTCTTGACGCTGAGCGAAATCTCCTTCGCGATTTGTGAAACGGTTTTTCCGGAGGCAATCAGGCACAGGACCTGGAATTCGCGGTCGGAGAGCTGAGCATGGGGCAGGTTGGGTTCAGCCGATTGCAGGTCCGCAGCAAGGGTTTCAGCCGTCACCGGACTGACATAGGTTCCGCCCGTCACGATCTTTCGCAGGGCCTTGACAAGTTCGTGGGGAGCGGATTCCTTGTTCATATATCCCGACGCTCCGGCTTTCAGCACCCTCGCCGCAAATTGCTTCTCGTCGTGCATGCTGAGAATCAATACCGGGAGTCGGGGCCACCGCCTGCGGATATCCCTCAGAACGTCCAGCCCCCCGCGTCCGGGCATGTTCAGATCAAGGACGAGGACGTCCCAGGCGCCGCTGTCAAGAAGCTTCAGAACTTCGCCGGAATCCGAGGCCTCTCCCGCGCAACGAAAATCTCCCGCCTCTTCCAGAATCCGGGCGATTCCTTTGCGCACCACCGCGTGGTCGTCTGCCACCAGCACATTATACATGAGAATCCTTTCCCTCGAGCGGGACTCTGACCGTAACAGTCGTCCCCTTTCCCGCTTTGCCCCGGATATCGACGCTTCCCCCTACCATCAGGGCCCGTTCTTTCATGCCGAGCAGGCCGATCGACGTGTATTTTCCGATCTCCTCCTCGGTGATTCCGCGGCCGTTGTCTTTCACTTCGAGAAGAAACGTTTCATCTTCCCGCTTCGCTTTAACCCACACACGTGTTGCGGACGAATGCCTGGCAATGTTGGTCAGCGCTTCTTGGAAGATTCTAAACACTGCTGTGGCATGCGGACGATCGATCTCCATTTCACCGGCATCAAGCGAATACTTGATAGCCGTCCGTTCGGCGAATTGCTCCAACTGCCATTCGATGGCGGCAACGAGACCGAGATCGTCCAGCACGCTGGGACGAAGCTCCGCTGAGATGCGCCGGACAGCCTGGACGGTTTCATCAATGAGCGACTCCATGGCTGTGAGTTTTTCACGCAGGACATAACCCGCATCCGAGGGGAACTCCCTCAGCTTCTTCTCCATCCACACCAGGTCCATCTTCAGTCCCGTGAGGGCTTGACCGAGCTCATCGTGAATTTCGCGGGCGATGCGCGTTTGTTCATCTTCCCGGACGGACTCCAGGCGCGCCGCCAAAGCCCGCAGCTGTTCATTCGTGCGAAGAATTTCCTCTTGAATCGCTTTTTGTTCCGTGATATCCCTGGCAATGACATGAAACCCTCTGTATTCGCCGTTCTCCATGACGAGCGCGGCGCTCGCGGCGAGCCAACGGGCAGTATGGTGCTTCGTCCTGAAGGGAAACTCGATGAGGGATGTTGGCTGCTTCGACAGGTATTGGCGCATGTAGTGAGTCCGCACGCGATTGCGATGTTCGGGCATCACAAGGTCAAGGGACTGCAGACGCCAGAGCTCACCCATCGAGTAACCCGACAATTTGAGGCCCGCCCGATTGGAATACGTGAAGAATCCCTTCGCGTCGACGGAATAGACGATCTCTGTCGTGTTCTCGACAACCTGCCGGTACCGCTCCAGCGCATCAAGGTGTGCCTGCTCGGCCTTCCGGCGTTGCTGGAGTTCGTTCTGCTCCCTGAGGGCGCGTTGCACGGCCGGACCCAGCCTGCCAAGGCGACTCTTCAGAACGTAATCCGTCGCACCCTGTTTCAGAAGGTCAATCGCAAGCTCCTCCCCCAGCGTCCCGGTCACAAAAAGGAAAGGCAATTCCGGCTGAATCGATCGCGCCAGAAGAAGAGCACTGCGGCCGTCATAGTGCGGAAGGGTGTAGTCGGCAAGAACAAGCGTGGGTCTGAAGGAAGCCAGGGCGGACCGGAACGATTCTTCAGTCTCGACACGACGCCATTCGAATGCAAGGCCGGTTTTCTCGATTTCGTGAACGGCCAGCAGCGCGTCTGCCTCGGAATCTTCGAGAACAAGTATCCGAACCGACGAGGACATAATCCCCTGAAGATAAGGAGTACAACTGCCCGAAAGTAGCATGACAAACCGTGAGATTCAAGGGTATCGGACCGAAACATCTTCCTTTTGATGCGGATTCTGCTGATATTTTGCCGGATTGTACGGAGGATTCATGCCACCCGCCGTTTCGTCTTGTCGTTGCATCAGCATCTTGTTGTTCCGTCTCTCCATGTTCAGCATCCTCCAAGTCCCTATCATGGCTCAATCGCCGCTTGAGCTGGTGAATCCGTTTGTCGGCACGGATGCCCATGGCCACACGTTTCCCGGCGCAACAACCCCGTTCGGCATGGTCCAGCTCAGCCCCGATACGCGCACTGAAGGATGGGACGCCTGCGGCGGGTATCATTACTCGGATTCAACGATTCTCGGTTTCAGCCACACGCACCTCAGCGGAACGGGCATTCCCGATTACGGCGATATTCTGTTTCTCCCTTCCACCAGGCCGCCGGGCCAACGCAACCATCAGACATTCAGCCATGATGACGAACACGCCTCGCCGGGGTACTACACGGTCTTTCTCAGAGATGATGGAATAAAGACGGAGTTGACCGCGTCGCCGCGCGTTGGCATGCATCGATACACATTCCCGGCCTCAACGGAATCAAACATCGTGATCGACTTGCGGCACGGCCTTGGCCCAGACCGCGTGGTTGAATCATTCCTTGAAAAGATCTCCAACACAGAAATTGCAGGATATCGCAGGTCCACCGGCTGGGCAAAGGATCACCACGTGTATTTTGTCGCGCAGTTTTCCCGACCGTTCCAGGAATTTGGAGCGGTTGACGGCCAACTCCGGGGAACGGACGTCCGCGGTTTCGTACAGTTCCCGACAACGGACGGAGAAGCCATCCTGATCAAGGTCGGCATCTCTTCGGTCGATGTTCAGGGCGCACGCAACAATCTCTCGGAAATCCCTCATTGGGAATTCGACCAGGCCGTCAGAAGCGCACAAGAACTCTGGCGGAAGGAACTTGGCAAGATTGAAATCGAGGGAGGATCGGATAAGCAACGGCGGACGTTCTACACCGCCATGTATCACGCGATGATCGCGCCCAATCTTGCGACCGATGTTGACGGCAGGTATCGGGGAATGGATGGAGTCGTGAGGAGTGTTGAAACATTCGACATGTACACGGTGTTCTCGCTCTGGGATACCTTCCGGGCCCTTCACCCGCTCCTGGCCATCATCGACACCAGGCGAACAAGAGAATTCGTTCTTTCGATGCTGACAAAATATCGTGAATCGGGTACCTTGCCGGTCTGGGAACTCGCCTCGAACGAGACCTGGACGATGATCGGCTACCACAGCATTCCCGTTATGGTGGACGCGTACATCAAGGGTGTCCGCGGATTTGATGCAGACGAAGCCCTGTCGGCCATGGTGCACAGTGCGATGCGGGATCAGTCCGGTCTCGGAGAATACAGACGATACGGATTCATTCCGGGGGACGCCGAAGGAGAATCGGTTTCAAAGACGCTTGAGTATGCATACGACGATTGGTGCATTGCAACGTTTGCCCGGTTGCGCGGGGAGACCGGCCTTGCCCGCGAGTTCACCGAACGGGCGCAGTACTACCGAAACCTGTACGATCCGACGACGGGATTCATGCGTCCGCGTATCAACGGCCACTGGCTCGAACCGTTCGACCCGAGAGCCGTCACCGTGCATTACACGGAAGCCAACGCCTGGCAGTATTCGTTCTTCGCTCCACACGATCCAGCCGGACTTATGATGCTGATGGAAGGACGCGATCGGCTTGAGACCGGGCTTGACTCCTTGTTTTATGGCTCTTCGCACCTCACAGGCCGCCATCAAGCGGACATCACCGGACTGATCGGTCAATACGCCCAGGGCAACGAGCCAAGCCATCACGTTGCCTATTTGTACAATTATACACCCTCGCCCTGGAAAACCCAGCACGTCGTCAGGACGATCCTCGATTCGCTGTACTCGGATCAACCCGACGGATTGTGCGGCAATGATGATTGCGGCCAGATGTCTGCCTGGTACGTCCTGAGCGCCCTCGGCATTTACCCTGTAACCCCCGGGACCACCGAATATCACCTCACCTCGCCTCTGTTCCCAACTGCGCGGGTTCATCTGGAAAACGGCAAGACCTTCACCATCCGAACGCGAGGTACGGGTCCGTTTCTCCAGGGCGTCAGAAAGGATTCCAGGCCTCATGGATCGGTTTTGATCGATCATGCCGATATTGCGCGTGGGGCGACCCTCGAGATAGAAGTCGGCAATCGACCGGATTCACAATGGAATCGCTCGGCGTTTGTATCGAATCCGAGGCCTCTCGAACCCCCCATCACTACAGCGCCCTCGTTCGTGTCACCGGGCGCTTCGTTTAAAGACTCCGTCCGCTTTGAGGTCCGGTCGACAACACCGGGAGCAACGGTGTTCGTTCGGCTTGAAGGATCCGGTGATTTCGTCCCGTACATTTCTCCAATCACTCTTTACTCCACCATGCTTGTCGAGGCCTATGCGGTGGCTGAGGGGCACCTTCCGAGCAAGGCCGTCCGTGCCGAATTCGTGAAGTTCAAGCCTGTCGGCTCCTTGCGGCTCGAGTCCGCCTACAGCCATCAATACGCCGGCGGCGGAGATGAGGCCCTGATTGATGGCATGCGCGGAGGACCTGATTTCAGGTTGGGAGCATGGCAGGGATATGAAGGAAATGACCTGATCGCGATCCTTGATCTGGGCGAAGTGAAGAATATCGAGGAGGTTGGCCTGGGATGTCTGCAGGACGAGAATTCCTGGATCTTCTTCCCGCAAGAAGTGCGGTTTTCGTTTTCGAAAGACGGATTGAGCTACGATGCGCCGGTGAAAGCCCAAAACGACGTTTCACCATCTGCACCGGGAGCGATCCTGAAGGATTTCGTTGTCGCTGGGAAACCCGCGCGCTTTGTCAGAATTCATGCAAGGAACATCGGCTTCTGCCCTCCGTGGCACAAGGGAGCGGGGGGAAAGGCGTGGCTGTTTGCGGATGAAATTGTGGTAAAATTGGGGGATTGAACCGGTTGCGGGAGAGCTTGTAATTACCTGGCAGGCTGTTGAAAAACGCGCTTCAAAAGAGAAAGATTAACCACCAAGACACAAAGGCACAAAGAAAAGCAACGAAATTGGACAAAAACACATGCTCGGTCCACTTTGTGTTCTTGGTGTCTTGGTGGTTTTTTCTTTTTCAACACCCTGCTGGATTCGACAACCACAGGATCCACACATGAACCGACCCCAGATTCGCTCCTCGCTGATTGCTCTTGTCTTTCTGCTTTTTCCCGAATTTTTTACTTTGAAGCTCCAGGCCGGACCTCAACCCGGATCTTACGACACTCTCCTTGTCCTTTTCCGCGAGCTCCGCAATCTTGAGCGACCTTCCCTTCCGGACGGGGTTCCCGACTATACTGCCGAAACCATGCGGCACACTCGAGATCGGCTCAGGACTCTCCGTTCACGGCTCGAATCCATTGACCCCCAGGGCTGGCCCGTCGACGAGCAGGTGGACTATGAGCTTGTGCGGGCGGAAATGAATGCGCTGGATTTCCATCTCCGTGTCCTTCAGCCCTGGACGCGTGACCCGGCCTTCTATGCGATCGTCTGGACCAGCCAGAGCGACACTCCGGATCACGAAGGACCAACCAGCCATGCAGCCATCGAACTGTGGCAGTACACCTTCCCTCTCTCTTCAGAGAATGAGAAGAAATTGTCCGCTCAGCTCAGGATCATTCCTCCGCTCCTCGAACAGGCCTGCATGAATCTTACGGGCAACGCCAGGGATCTGTGGATCGCCGGCATCAGAGACATCCATGGCCAGGTACGTGCGCTCGATGCCCTGGCGGGGAAGGCACAAAAGGCATCTTCGGATTTCAGGCGAGCGCTCGCGAAGGCAAAAGAAGCAATGGTCAGCTTTGCCCGATGGCTTGAATCGGAGGCGCCGTCCAAAACAGGACCTTCCGGCATCGGGAAGGAGCAATACACGTGGCATCTGCGCAATGTTCTGCTCGCGCCCCTCTCGTGGGAAGAAGAAGTGTCCCTCCTCCGGCGCGAGCTGACGCGTGCCTATGCCATGCTGAAACTCGAACAGCACCACAACAGGAATCTTCCTCCGCTCAAACCGATTGCAACGGCTGAAGAATACGCGCAAAGAACCGACGAAGCGATCCGAAGGCTCATTGCGTTTCTGGACAAACAGGAAATCCTCCCGATGCGCGACTACATGGAGCCGGCGCTGAGGGAGCATCTTGGCACGTTCCAGCCGGACACGCAGAGGAACTTCTTTTCCGCCATCCTCCACCACGAGCCAAACGCTCTGTTCACGCATTCCACGCACTGGATCGATCTCGCCCGCATCCACAAGGAGCCGCATCCGAGCCCGGTACGCCGCACTCCTCTGCCGTTCAACCTCTGGATGCACAGGTCTGAAGGCCTCGCCACAGGAGTCGAGGAAATGTTCATGCATGCAGGGTTGTACGACGACAATCCACGCGCGCGGGAACTGGTCTGGGTCATGCTCGCCCAGCGTTGTGCCCGGGGGCTTGCATCGCTCTTCGTTCATGCAAACGAGATGACCCTGGACGAAGCAAAGGCCTTCCAGATTGCATGGACGCCTACCGGGTGGGTCGAGCGGGATCTCGGGCTCGAGGGATTTGAGCAACAGCTCTACCTGCGCATGCCGGGTTACGGGACCTGTTACGTGACCGGGAAATATCTGATCGAGCGCCTGCTCATGGACAGGAGCCGCGAGCTGGGGGACAACTTCACCATAAGGCGGTTTTTTGAGGAATTGTATAGCGCAGGCGACATCCCGGTTGAATTGATCCGCAAGCAGATGATCAATAGCCGGTAGACCGCCGAAAGAAGGCAACGCGTGAGATTTCGGAAACCCGGCCCACAAGACCTGAAAGGATTGTCATGATCGTCACACAGCGAATCCGCCTCGTTCTGTTTCTTCTGCCCGTGGTTCTGACCATCGCCCGGGCGCAATCTTCTGCAGATTGGGAGTCGCGGTTTCGGGAAATTCCAAGTGCGGAGAAACAGCGCGAGTACATGGAGCGCCTCACGGCTCGTCCGCATCACCTTGGCTCGCCGTACGGCAGGGAGAATGCCCAATGGATGCTCGCGACATTCCGGGAGTGGGGGCTTGATGCAACGATCGAGACCTTCAACGTGCTCTTTCCATCACCAAAGGAACGCATCGTCGAACTTGTCGCCCCCACCCGCTCCAGGGCCAGCCTTGTTGAACCTCCCGTCCCCGGCGATCCAACCTCCTCTCAACAGGACGAACAGCTCCCCACCTACAACGCGTATTCGATCGACGGCGATGTCACCGCTCCGCTTGTCTATGTGAACTACGGGATCCCTGCAGACTACGAACAGCTCGAACGATTCGGCGTTTCGGTGAAGGGTTGCATTGTCATCGCCCGTTATGGCGCTTCGTGGCGCGGAATCAAGCCCAAGGTCGCCGCAGAGCATGGCGCCGTGGGATGCATCATCTATTCGGATCCACGCGACGACGGCTACTTCCAGGGGGATGTGTTTCCCAAAGGGCCGTACCGCAATGCCAACGGCGTGCAGCGCGGAAGCGTCATGGACATGCCATTGTATCCTGGCGATCCCCTGACCCCCGGCGTCGGTGCAACAGCCGATGCCAGGAGGCTGCCATTGAGCGAGGTGCAAACCTTCACCAGAATCCCGGTTCTTCCCATCTCCTATGGGGATGCCAAACCCCTGCTTGAAGCCCTTGAAGGCCCTGTGGCTCCTGAATCCTGGCGGGGCGCCCTTCCCCTCACCTACCATATCGGTCCGGGCCCTGCCACTGTCCGCCTCAAGGTCCTCTCGAGCTGGGACCGCAAGGACATCTACAATGTGGTCGTGAAGATTCCGGGTTCAACATATCCCGATGAGTGGATCCTCCGCGGCAACCATCATGATGCATGGGTCAACGGTGCGGACGATCCGACGTCGGGCATGGTAGCCATGATGGAGGAGCTTCGTGCATTTTCGGAGCTCCTGAAGCAGGGCTGGAGACCAAAGCGCACGATCGTGTACTGCGCCTGGGATGCCGAAGAACAGGGATTGATCGGTTCTGTCGAATGGGCAGAACACCATGCGGAGGAATTGAAGAAGAATGCCGTGATCTATATTAATTCCGACTCAAACGGCCGCGGGTTTCTGAGTATGGCGGGTTCGCACTCGCTTGAGAAGTTCATCAATGCCGTTGCGAGAGATATAACCGACCCGGAGAAGAAGATTTCCGTTTGGGAACGCGCCAAAGCCCGGCGCATCGTGAACGCAAGGAGTGCGGAAGACAGAAAGGAGATTCGCGAGCGGGAGGATCTTCGCATTGGCGCGCTCGGATCCGGATCCGATTACACCGCGTTTCTCGATCACCTGGGCATTGCTTCCCTCAATCTTTCCTACGGCGGCGAGGAGGGAGACGGCATCTATCACTCGATCTACGACGATTTCTTCTGGTTCACGACATTCTCAGATTCGGATTTTCGGCACGGACGTGCGCTCTCGCAGACGGCGGGAACTGCCGTTCTGCGGCTTGCCGATGCCGACCTCCTGCCGTTCGGATTTGTCAATCTGGCCGAAACCGTGCAGCGCTATGTCGAAGAGTTGAAGAGGCTTCTCAAATCCACAAGAGATGAGATCACGGAAAGAAACAGACAGATTGCGGAGGGGGTGTTCTTTGCCGTTGACAATCCGAGGAAGCCGACGGTTCCTCCCGGCATTGAAGAGGTGCCGCCGGAGCTGGATTTTGGGCCCCTGGATAAGGCGGCCGATGCCCTCATGCAGAGTGCGGAACGATACGAGAAAGCATCGCAGGCCGTTAGTGGATCGGCATCATCTCTTTCCGCGGGTCGTTTGCGCGAAATCAATGACAAGCTCATTCAGAGTGAGCGCCTCTTGAGCGATGCCTCCGGACTTCCCGGCCGGTCGTGGTTCAGGCACTTGTTGTACGCTCCGGGCTTTTACACGGGCTACGGGGTCAAGACGATTCCGGGAGTGCGCGAGGGAATCGAGCAGAAGCGATGGAAGGAAGCACAAGGAGAGATTGGCCGCGTGGCTGGAGCTCTCGCCAATCTTGCCCGTCACATTGACCTGGCGACAGACCATCTCTCCGGAAAGTGAAGCAGAAATGCCTTTGAGGGGTGCACTCCTGGTGTTTTCCCCCCACCTCGTTTCTTTGACGATTCTGTAACTTCAGGCGTCAGAAGGTCCAGTCCAACCCTGCTTCAAGTGCCGTGAGAGCTGCGCGCCGTTAGTAGTTCACATCTTGCCACCCCGGCATCCATCCCTTCGGCAACCCTTTCCAACCTTGTGCGCCGCCGGTCGCCTGCCTCTTTTTTTTTCTTGACACTCACGCAGAAAACTCTGAATTTATGGAAGCGCTTCCAAAATTCCCGATCAGCCGTTGACACGGCCCGGTGTCGGTCACCATCTACGATATTGCCCGCAAAGCAAGAGTCGGAATAGGCACGGTCTCGCGCGTCTTCAACAACCACCCGAACGTTTCCGAACGAACACGGAAACGCGTGCTCGCGGTTTCGCGCAGGCTCAACTACCGTCCGCATCCCGTCGCACGAGCACTCGCAGGACAACGCTCCAACTCCATCCTCGCCTTCATCCCCTTCTTCCCCACACACTTTTTCTCTGAAGTCCTGCAGGGAGTGCAGTCCAGGCTCAGCGAGCTCGATTGGGAACTGATCCTCTACGGCATCAACCACCCTGATCAACTGGAATCCTCCATCCAGCGCCATTCCCTCCGCTCTCACATGAACGGCATCCTCCTCTTCTCCATGAGGATGAATGACAAGTACGCGAAACACCTGGTCTCCCTCAAACCGCCTCTTGTCCTCGTCGATGTGTATCATCCTTTGTTTGATTCCATTACCGTCAACAATCGGCGTGGAGGATACCTCGCCACACAGCACCTCATCGCTTCAGGCCACAGACGCGTCGGTTTTCTGAACGCCAATCCCCAAAGCACGCCGGCACGAGAACGGCTCAAAGGATACAAGGACGCCATGAAGGAGGCCGGCCTCGAGATCCGTTCCGAATGGATCAGGCAAAGCAGTTCAAAAGAGCTCGACGGCTTCACGCGGGAAACCGGAACGCATCTTATGAAGGAGTTCCTGACGCTCGGTACAAAACGACCCACGGCTCTCTTCGTCGCAAGCGATATCCAGGCTATCGGCGCGCTACAGGCCCTCGAAGAATCAGGTCTCCGATGTCCCGACGACATGGCCCTCGTCGGGTTCGATGATATCGAGCTCTCGCGCTATCTCAACATCTCGACAGTACGCCAGCCGATGTTCCAAATGGGAGCGCTCGCCGTGGACATTTTCCATCGCCGGCTGATGGACCGAAAGAGCCCGCCGACACACACGCAATTCGTGCCCGAGCTTGTCGTGCGCAACAGTTCCAACGGCCGCAGCCAAACCCCCTTGATACTCGCTGCAGGAGGAAAACCATGAAGCCCCACCCGAAGCGCGTCACAACTGCCTGGAGCATTGCGGTGGTTTTCCTGACATCGAGCACTCCCCTTGCCGCCCAGAATGTTTCTCCTTCCGTCCCGGAATGGTCAAAACACGTCGTCTGGTACCAAATCTTTCCGGAACGCTTCCGGAACGGCGATCCATCCAACGATCCAACACCGGAGGATTTGTCGGGCTCCTGGCCGCACGCTGTGCCCAAGGGTTGGCAGGTGAGCAGATGGACGAGCGACTGGTACGAGCTCCAACCATGGGAGCGCGACGATGGAAGAGGGTTCTATGTCCACGTTCAGAACCGCAGGTACGGCGGTGACCTTCAGGGAGTTCTGGACAAACTCGACTACCTCCAACGCCTCGGTATCACAGCCCTCTACTTCAATCCCCTTTTTGAATCTCCCTCGCTCCACAAATACGATGCAACGATGTATCACCACATTGACAACAACTTCGGTCCGGACCCCGGGGGAGACAGGGCTCTATGGGCGGGAGAGAATCCGGCTGATCCCTCGACCTGGCAGTGGACAAGCGCCGACCGTCTCTTCCTCCGACTTGTTCAAGAGGCCCATAAACGCAACATGAAAATCATCATCGACGGCGTCTTCAACCACGTCGGGATGACGTTTTGGGCTTTCGAAGACGTGAAGAGACATCAGCAGCGATCGGCGTACGCAGACTGGTTCATCATCAAACAGTGGGATGATCCGTCAACCCCTGAAAACGAGTTTGACTACCAGGGATGGTACGGCGTGCGGGAATTGCCCGAACTGCGGGAAGATGAACACGGCATCGTCACCGGACCCCGTGAGCACATCAGGGCAATCGTGAAGAGGTGGATGGATCCGAACGGCGACGGGAATCCGGAAGACGGCATCGACGGCTGGCGGCTGGACGTGGCTGAAATGGTGAATCGAAGCTTCTGGCGCTCATTCCGCCGCTGGGTCAGGGACATCAATCCCGAGGCGTATCTCACCGGCGAAGTGTGGTGGGAAGACTGGAACAACGAGAAGATGTTCAACGCCGCTCCGTGGCTGCAGGGCGACGTTTTTGACGCTGTCATGAATTACCGTTGGGCGAGAGAATGCTTTCGCTTCTTTGCCGCGGACCGCACAAGGATCTCCGCCCCGGAGTTCCTCCGCCGGCTCGAGAACCTCCTCCGCGACTATCCCGCCGACGTTAACCTTGTCCTCCAGAATCTCTACGACAGCCACGATACCGACCGGCTCGCCTCCCACATTGTGAATGCCGACGCGCTCTACGACAAGCATGTCGATGCCAACAACAACCGGACGTACGACGTGCGCAAGCCCACGGAACGCGAGCGGGCGACGCAGAAACTGATGGCCCTGTTTCAAATGGTGTCCGTCGGCGCGCCGATGATCTACTATGGCACCGAGGCCGGAATGTGGGGCGGAGACGATCCCGACTGTCGCAAACCGATGTTGTGGCCCGACCTGCGCTTCGACGACGAGAAGAGTCATCCGTTCAACCGTGAACGGCCGGCCGACGCGAACCGGTTCGATGAGGAGCTCTTCACGTGGTACTCCACGCTCATCAAGCTCAGAGCGAGCCATCCCGTACTTCGAACCGGGGCGTTCGAGCCGATCCTCCTGCACGACGCGCCGGACATCCTTGCCTTTGCAAGGACAGACGGAAAGGAACGCTACCTGGCGGTTCTCAATCGCGGATGGACACAACAGCAGGTTACTCTGCCGGCCGCGGGTGCGCGCGATCGCACACTCACTGACGTGTTGACCGGACATGCGCACGCGGTGAAGGATGGCTCGGTCACGCTGACGCTCGAGGCACAATCCGGCATTGTTCTCCGATGAGAGCTCAATCGGTAATCCTGTACCAACTATAACACATGTTCTCAAATTCAAAGTACGAGGGAAGACCATGACAACATCAAAAGTCATTCTGGCGTTTTTGATGATGCAGGCCGGCTCGCTCCTTTTCGCGCAGGAAATCGAGGTGCGCGGCAAGGTAACAAGCGCGGAGGATGGAATGGCGCTCGTCGGCGCCAACATTCTCGAAAAGGGCACGACGAACGGCACCACGACGGACATCGAAGGAGAGTTTCGGCTGACGGTGCAAAGAGGCGCCGTCCTCGTCATTTCCTATGTCGGCTTCGCTACGCAGGAAGTCGAAGCGCACGAGGGAGTCTTTCTCGCCGTCTCGCTTCAGCCCACCGTGACGCAGATTGAGGCCGTGGAAGTCGTCGGGATTGGCTATGGAGAGGTAAAGAAGGCCGACGCGACCGGTTCCGTGACGGCTCTTTCCGCGAGAGAGTTCAACAAGGGGATCATGACGTCCCCCCAGGAACTGCTGATCGGAAAGGCGGCCGGCGTTTTGACCAATACGCTCAGCGGGGCCGCCGGAACGGGAACGCAGATCCGCATCCGCGGCGGCTCATCGATCACGGCCAACAACGATCCGCTCATCGTCATCGACAACATTCCGCTCGAGAGCGCGGGCATTTCCGGAATGGCCAATCCGCTCTCCAGCATCAATCCGAACGATATCGAGTCGATCACGATCCTCAAGGATGCTTCCGCGACCGCGATTTACGGTTCACGCGCATCAAACGGCGTCATCATCATCAAGACCAAGAAGAGCACCGTTGCCCGGGGAGATCAGATCATCGTGCGGTACGACGGCAACGTTGCCTTCTCCTCCGCGGAAAAGTTTCTTTCAGTCTTCAACGGGGACGAATTCAGGGCGCTGGTCGCCGACCGGGTGGCAAACCATGGCCTGACCGCGGCGGCACTGACAAGACTCGGAACGGCCAATACGGATTGGCAGAAGGAGATTTACCGGACCGCGCCGCAGACGGAGCATAACGTGAGCATCAGCCATGCCCTCGAACTTCCCGCGCTGGGACTCGTCCCCTATCGCGTCTCGCTGGGGTACATGTACCAGGATGGAATCCTGAAGTACAACAGCATCGACCGGAAGAACATTGGTGTCTCGGCAACCCCATCGCTCCTCGACGGCGCGTTGAACATGGATGTCAACGTTTCGGCTTCCTGGATCGCCAACAACTTTTCGAACAACGATGCGATCAGCTCAGCTCTGGAATTTGACCCGACACAGCCGATCAAGAACGGGAATACGCGTTACGGCGGCTATACGGCATGGACAGACCTGAGTTCCGGCGACCCGATCAACGGTCTGCCCAACAACATCGCAACTCACAACCCGGTGGCACGGTTGGAGTATCGCGACAACACCTCCGACGCCAAGCGTTACATCCTCGGCGGCAAGGTTGACTACAAGGCTCCCTTCCTGGGAGGTCTGAAGGCAACCCTGAACCTCGCGCGCGATTATTACGAGTCTCAGGGTGAAGACATTACCGACACACTGGCCTCCTGGTCATACCGGGAACCGGAAACCCAGATCAGGGAGTACGTCCAGCGCAAAACGAATGATGTGCTGGAGTTCTATCTGAACCACGCGATCGAATTCGACATTCACAAGCTCGATCTCACAGGCGGATATTCCTGGCAGCATTTCTACAATCGCGGAAGAAATTCCAACAGGGCGTGGAATCCGGCCCTGCCCGGCGCGCGAACGACCCCTTACAAGAACGAGTACTTTCTCGTGTCATTCTTCGGACGTCTGAACTACACCCTGCTCGACAAATATCTGTTGACTGCCACGTTGAGAGATGACGGCTCCTCCAGGTTCGGCAAAGAGAATCGCTGGGGCCTGTTCCCTGCCGTGGCGCTCGCCTGGAAGCTGACCGAGGAGCCTTTTATAGGCAGGTCGGAAACCTTCAATGAGCTCAAGCTCCGCCTCTCCTGGGGGCAGACAGGACAACAGGACATCGGAAGCAACTACTATTCCTATATTCCGACGTATACGAGCAGTACTTCCGGCGCCTACTATCAGTTCGGAAACGCCTTTTATTCGACCCTCCGTCCCGACCCCTACGATGCGAACATCAAGTGGGAAACCCTGACGTCGCTGAACGCCGGCCTGGACTTCACGCTGTTGAATTCAAGGGTGTCGGGCTCGATTGACGTGTACAAGAATACGTCCGATGATTTGTTGAACAACATTCCAATTCCCGTCGGAAGCAACTTTTCCAACTTTTTGCTGACGAACGTGGGATCGATGGTCAATCAGGGCGTGGAAATCGGCCTGAACGTCACGCCCTTCCTCGAGAAGGATTTCTCGTGGGACATCGGCGTGAACTTTACCTATAACAAGAATGAAATCACCAAGCTGACGCTGACCGACGATCCCTCGTATCCCGGGGTCAATACCGGTGGCATATCGGGCGGCGTGGGAAATACGGTTCAGAAGTACATTGTCGGATATCCCGCCCGTGTATTCTTTCTCTTCATGCAGGTGTTTGATGCCAACGGCAAGCCCATTGAAGGCCTCTATGTGGACAAGAGCGGACAGGGAGGCAGCGTGTCGGGCAACGAGCTCAACAAGTTTTACTTGAAATCACCCGACCCTACCTACCTCGTGGGCATTTCCTCCCGGATCAACTTTCAGAATTTTGACCTGAGTTTTTCCGGCAGGCTGAGCATCGACAACTATGTGTACAACAACAACGCCTCGAACAGGGCCTTGTATCAGAACGTCTATAACCAAAGCGGATACCTGGCCAATGTGCTGACCGACGTCAAAAAGACGGACTTCATGACCGCACAGTACTGGTCGAGCTATTATCTGGAGAATGCCTCATTCTTCAGGATGGATTACATCAGCCTCGGCTACAATTTTACGTCCCTCTTCGGGAACAGGATCAGCGGACGGATCGGTCTCACGGTGCAGAATGTTTTTGTCATTACCAAGTACAGCGGGCTGGATCCCGAAGTCGTGAACGGGATCGACAACAACATCTATCCGCGGCCCCGCACGTACATGACAACACTGAGTTTAACTTACTAAGGAGGAAGGGAACATGAAGAAGACGATAGTGGTGTTGCCGGTCCTCTTCATCGCGATGATGCTCTCATCGTGTGTCAAGGACCTGGACGTCGATCCGATCGACCCGAACATCAGCACGCTGAACAACGTGTTCAAGGACCCCCTTGCCTACAAACAAGCGCTGGCGAAGCTCTATGCAAGCTTTGCCATCAGCGGGCAGACAGGGGGAGGAGGAGGAAGCCCCGATATTGCGGGCATTGACGAAAACTTCGGCAATTATCTGCGCCAGTACTGGGGCCTCCAGGAGCTGTCCACGGATGAAGCCATTATAGCATGGGATGATGCCACGATCAAGGACTTTCACTGGCAGACCTGGTCGCCGAACGATGTGTTCATTACGGCACTCTATTCCCGCATATTCTATACGATCACAATCTGCAACGAGTTCATCCGAAATGTTGACAACAAGATCGGTTCGGTATCGGGGACCTTCCTCACCGATCTGACCACCTTCAAGGCCGAGGCCCGCTTCATACGCGCCCTGGCCTACTGGCACGCGCTCGACATGTTCGGCAATGTTCCGTTCGTGACCGAGGCCGATCTTCCAGGTGCATTCTTCCCAAAAAGGATCACGCGCACCGAGCTCTTCAATTATGTGGAAAGCGAGCTGAAGGCCATTGAGAACGACCTGATCCCTGCGAGAATGAACGAATACGCGAGGGCGGATAGAGGGGCGGCATGGTTCCTGCTCGCAAAGCTCTATATGAATGCAGAGGTGTACACGGGAACCCCGAGATACGCCGATGCCCTCACGTATCTGAACAATGTCATCACTGCCGGCTATGTGCTGGACAACAACTATGCGCGTTTGTTCACCGCCGACAACCACCTGAGCCCCGAGATCATCTTTCCGATCGCCCTGGACGGCCAGAACACCCAGCAGTACGGGGCAATGACCTTCCTGATCCATGCCTCAAACGGCGGAGGCATGCCGCTGAACGGCATTGACGGCGGGTGGGGTGGAATACGGACGATCAAGGACTTTGTCGCAAAGTTCAATATCGCGGAAGGCGACTTCAGTTCGAATCCCCAGTTCCAGGGACCCGACAGGAGAGGAATGTTCTTCTTCGACCCGGGAACATGGCAGTGGGAGATCACCAACGTCGGGACGTTCACGCACGGGATCGGCATCACGAAGTTCAAGAATGTCACGGCAGCCGGCGGACCCGCCCCGAACGCTCACCCGACCTTTGTGAGCACGGACTTCCCCATGTTCCGCCTTGCCGATGCGTATCTGATGTACGCGGAAGTGGTGGCGCGCGGCGGCGGAGGAAGCATTGCAACTGCAGTCACCTACGTCAATGATTTGCGCCAACGCGCCTACGGGAACACGTCGGGAAACATTGCCGCCGTGAACCTGACCCTGGACTTCCTGCTGGATGAACGGGCCAGGGAACTGTACTGGGAAGCACACCGGCGAACGGATCTCATCCGTTTCGGCCAGTTCACCAACGGCACGTACGTTTGGGAATGGAAGGGGAATGTCAAGAACGGGATTCAGACAAGCCCACACAGAAATCTCTACCCGATTCCCGTCAACGACCTGAACGCAAATCCGAATCTGGTGCAAAACCCGGGCTATTAAACAAAGAGCATTGTGCGAGGAAGACACCAATGAAAAACACGATTCTGACACCAATGCTTGTGACCGCGCTCGCTCTCCTGCTGGTCTCTTGCGAAAGGGACATCACAGAGCCGGTCATCAGCTCGAACCCCGCCAAACCGGCCGCGGCCGCCATCGCCCTGCCGGATTCGTTCAACGTCAACTACGCGGACAGTGTGGTGAGGTTTTCCTGGTCCGCCGCCGACTTTGGCTTTCCTGCATCCGTCACCTACACCGTGCAGATGTCGGACACGGCGAGCTTCTCCAGGAATGTTGCGGACCTCCTTACAACGCAACAATTGACAGGAACAAAGACGGTCGGCGACATCAACACCCTGATTCTCTCCTGGAACTACGCCATCGGAACGCCTGTCACCGTTTACTACAGGGTTGCCGCATCGGTCAGTTCCTCTCTTGCCGCCTTGTACTCGGATGCCGGATCCCAGGTTCTGACACCCTACGATGCGGTCATCAACTACCCGATGATCTATGTCCCGGGGTCGTATCAAGGCTGGTCGCCCGGCGCCGAAAATGGAAGGCTGTTTTCGTACGGCTTCGACTCACAGTATCAGGGCATCCTGAGGTTGAAGGACGGAACGAATCCCACTACAGCTTTCAAGATCACAGTCAATCCCAACTGGAACGGTCCGAATTACGGCGGCACGCTTACGCCGTCCGGCAACAACTATTCGGGCGTTCTCGACCCCTCCGGCGGGGATTATGTCGTCAACGCGGCAACGTATTCCTTTACCGTCAACGTGAATGCGCTGACAATCGCCCTGACGAAGACCGACGATTGGGGGATCATTGGTGATGCCGTTCCGCCCTATGACTGGTCCGTGGATGTGGACATGTTTTACAACGGCCAACGCAAGATGTGGGAGATCACGGCGGACTTCAACGCCGGCGTATTCAAATTCAGGGCAAATGACGCCTGGGATTTCAACTACGGTGATAATGGCGCAGATGGGACCCTGGAAGCAGGCGGAGCCAATATCGCGTTGGGAACCGCCGGCAACTATACGATCCGGTTTGACCCTGTGAAACTGACCTATACCGTCCAGAAAAACTAAAGCAGAGAAAGAAGGAAGGCTGTCCGGTCACATGGACAGCTTTCTTTCTGTACGCTGAAGGCGAAACGAAGGAAGTTGGCTGGTGAGTGCCCACGGCAGGGCACATGCCGGATGAACCCGTGTCCCTTGACAATCCGAATGAATCTGAAGTCAGCTTTTGCGGTCGCGGTGCTGGCGACAACCCCATCCCTGTCGCAAATCGTCGTCACGCTCCCTCAGTATCCGACGGAAAACGATTCCATTGTCGTCACGTTTGATGCCACCCAACCCGGCGCATCCGAACTGCTCAACTACACGGGTACGCTCTACGCGCACACCGGAGTCATCACCAACCTCAGTACCGGCCCGAGCGACTGGAAGCATGTCAAGGGCTCGTGGGCAAGCCCGACTCAGCCGACGCTGACGAGGCTGGGGGCGAATCTCTACCAACTTGTCGTTGGCCGGCCCCGGCCCTACTACGGGCTCACCGATCCGACCGAGCGCATCCTCAAGCTCGCCTTTGTCTTCCGAAACTCGGACGGCTCGAAACAAACCCGCCCCGACATCTTTGTCGATCTCTTTGAGCCAGGGATTTCCGTTCTGATCGACAAACCGGAAGTTTCCGAACTCTTCGGCGATCCCCTCCGGTCCCCCGTGTTTGCAGGCCAGGACGACACGATTTCGGTAAGATTCCTTGCCGCAGAGCTGGGAACGAAGATCTCTACGCTCACTCTTTTGATCAACGGGGTGCAGGCACTCCAGTCGGACTCCAGCAGTCTTGTGTACGATTTCATATGCTCTACCCATTCCGTGGGTGCCAACACTCTGACTGCGATCGGCATCGACACGTCCGGCATTGCCGATACGGCCCGCTTTGTGGTTTTCATCAATCCTCCGGTCGAAGACGCTCCCCTTCCGCCGGGAGCAGATCATGGAATCAACGAAGTCGACAACACCACCGTCACGCTTGCCCTGTTCGCTCCCTACAAGGACTTCGTGTACGTCATCGGCGATTTCAACGACTGGAAAGCCGATACGCGCCATCTCATGAAGCGCCATCAGATCGATGCAGACAGCATCGTGTGGTGGACAACCATCAGCGGCCTCACGCCGGGCCAGGAATATGCCTTCCAATACCTCGTGGACGGAACGCTGCGCATCGGCGATCCATACTCCGAGAAGGTTCTCGATCCGTGGAACGATCAATACATTTCGTCCGCGACCTACCCCGGCCTTAAACCATATCCCGCCGGAAAAACGACGGAACCTGTTTCCGTTCTGCAAACGAACCAAGGCCCCTACAACTGGCAGGTTACCGGTTTCCAGCGCCCCGCAAAGACCGATCTGGTCATCTATGAGCTTCTGCTGAGGGATTTTCTCTCCACCCATTCCTTCGCAACGCTCACGGACACGCTCAATTACCTGAAAGCCCTCGGCGTGAATGCCATTGAGCTCATGCCGATTATGGAATTTGAAGGCAATGAGAGCTGGGGATACAATCCGAGCTTCCATCTGGCGCTTGACAAATACTACGGCCCTTCCGATGAATTTGACCGGTTTGTGGATTCGGCTCATGCGAAGGGGATGGCTGTCATTCTCGATATCGTGCTCAACCACGCTTTCGGGCAATCACCGCTGGTTCGTTTGTACTGGGATGCCGCAAACAACCGTCCTGCTCCAAACAATCCATGGTTCAATCCTGTCGCACGCCATCCCTTCAACGTCGGATATGACTTTAACCATGAAAGCCCCGCGACACAACGGTATGTCGACCGGGTCACACGATATTGGCTGACAAGGCACAGAGTGGACGGTTTCCGCTTCGACCTCTCCAAAGGCTTCACGCAGACAAACAGCGGAACTGATGTCGCCGCGTGGGGAACCTACGATCAGTCCCGCATTGATCTTCTCAAGAGAATCGCCGACAGAATCTGGGAGATTGATCCGACAGCCTACGTCATCCTTGAGCACTTCGCAGACAACAGTGAAGAGACCGTCCTGGCAAGGGATGGTATGTTGCTTTGGGGAAAGATGACGAATGAATACAATGAAGCCACGATGGGCTGGCATGACAACAACAAGTCTGATTTCTCGTGGGGGTCATACCAGGCGCGCGGATGGACCGAACCGCATCTCGTCACCTACATGGAGAGCCACGATGAAGAGCGCCTCATGTACAAGAACCTCATGTACGGCAATTCGAGCGGAACCTATGATGTCAAGAACCTCGGCACCGCGCTCGAACGGATGAAGCTCGCGGCTGCATTCTTCTTCACCATCCCCGGACCGAAAATGCTGTGGCAATTCGGAGAGCTGGGATATGACATTTCGATTAACTATAATGGAAGATTGGGCAACAAGCCGATCCGATGGGAGTACCATGCCGACCCTGCGCGTCGAAACCTCTCCAAAGTCATCAGCGCGTTGACAAGGCTGAAGCAATACGATGCGTTCCGTACAACCGATGTTTCCATGAGCGTTGGAGGAGCAACGAAACGGATCACTCTCCGCCATGCTTCCATGGATGTCACCATCATCGGCAACTTTGACGTGACGGCACAAAGCGTGAACCCGGAGTTCAGCAAAACCGGCACATGGTACGACTACTTCAGTGGCGACAGTCTTGAAGTCACCGATACCCGGGCTCCCCGTACGATCCGGCCGGGGGAATTTCAGATTTACACCTCTGTCCAGCTTCCGACTCCCGAGCCCGGTATTGTCACCAGCATGGAGGACCATTCCCCGCGGGTTCCCCGTACGTTCGATCTCCATCAGAACTATCCGAATCCATTCAATCCATCGACACGGATCCTCTTTGAGGTTCCTGCCGGTGGGATGGTGACGCTGAAGATTTACAGCGTCCTGGGGGAAGAGGTCGCCGTGCTTGAAGAAGGGAATCGGGCCGCAGGCCCTCATGCTGTCGAATGGAACGGAATGACAAAAGACGGCAGATTCGCACCTGCAGGTGTGTACTTCGCACACCTTTCCATCGGGGAACGCTCGAAGACCATCAAGATGATCCTTCTTCGCTGACGGGCGCCGAAAAACCATGGCCTCCCTTCTTTCGTACACCCGCCTTGTCCTCGCCGGATTCCTGCTCATGGGCTGTGGAATGGAGAGCGACAATTCCACGCGCATCGTCATCTGGCATCAAATGCGCCCCGATGAACGCGAGGTCCTCCAACGTCAGCTGAACCGATATGCCCTTCAGCATCCTTCCGTTCACATCGTGGAGATCTACAAGGAAACGGAAGAGCTTCGCAGCGGATATGTTATCGCGTCGGTTTCCGGCCAGGGTCCGGATCTGGTCTACGGCCCGTCCGATCCCGTGGGTGTCTATGCCGTGACAGAGACCATCCGCCCGCTTGAAGGCCTCTTCCCTCCGACCTTTCTCGGAGAGTTTGATTCATCCGCGTTTACGTTCTTCCGGGGCCACTTGTACCAGATTGCCGATAAGGTGGGCAACCACCTTGCACTCGTGTACAACAAGAAGTATGTTCAGAAACCGCCGGAAAGCGACGATGAATTGCTTGCGTTGGGGCGTCAACTGCTCACGCGCTACGGGGTCCGGGCAGGAAAGCCCGCGGTCTATCCGTTGACGTGGAACTACACCGAACCGTTCTTTTTCATCCCCTTTTTGACCGGATTTGGCGGATGGGTGTTTCGGGAGGACGGTGTGACGCCGAACCTTGACACCCCGGCAATGGTCGAAGCATTGAACTTCATTCGCGATGTGCGGGACAAGCACAAGATCGTGCCGGGTGAGGCGGACTATGAGATTGCCGACGCGCTCTTCAAAGAGGGGCGAGCGGCCATGATCATCAACGGCGACTGGTCGTGGGCGGGGTATCTCCAGCGGGGCCTGAACATCGGGGTCGCCCCGCTTCCGAAGATCAACCGGACCGGCCTGTGGTGTGCGCCGATGACTTCTCCCAAGGGATACTCGATGAACATCAATGTTCCCGAGAGCAAGGTCCCGCTCGTCCTCGACCTGATGCGCTTTCTTCTTTCCGAAGAGAATCAGCTGGAAAGCGTTCGTTTGTTAATGACGGCACCGACACGCACCTCGCTGTATTCCCACCCCGACGTCACATCAAATGAAATCCTCAACAATTCACTTCTGCAGATTCAACGCGGAAAGCCCATGCCGGCAGTTCCGGAAATGAGGGCCATCTGGGATGCGATGCGGCCAGGATACCAGGCGGTGATGGGTGGTTCGCTTTCTCCTGAGGAAGCCGCACGCCAAATGCAGGAATTAGCTCTGCGAAAGATCCGCGACATGAAGGAGTGAGGCAAGGCATATTGACATGGAAAAGAAACGGCTTTTGATCACTTTCTTTCTTGCCCCGTCATTCGTCGTGCTCGCCGGCGTTGTGCTGTACCCGTTTGTCTACAATGTTGTTCTTTCATTCGGAAACATGAACCTGACGACGATCCGTGACTGGGACCTGATCGGATTCCGGCAGTACGTCAAGATCTTCACGGAGCCGTCACAGCCCGATTTCTATGCAGTGTTCTGGAAAACAATTGTGTGGACGGTGGTCAACGTGTTCTTTCACGTTGTCCTGGGAGTGTTCCTTGCCTTGCTGCTCAACCAGAGATTGCGGGGAAGGTCGATGTACAGAACCATCCTCATTTTGCCCTGGGCCATTCCGCAATACATCGTTGCGTTGACCTGGAGAGGAATGTTCAATTATGAATACGGCTCCCTCAACATCATCCTCAACAAATATCTCGGCCTTCCGGCCGTGGAATGGCTCAAGAGTCCCACGGAGGCCTTTCTGGCATGCATTCTGACGAACGTCTGGCTGGGATTCCCGTTCATGATGGTGATTGCCCTGGGGGCCATGCAGAGCATTCCGCACGAACTGTACGAGGCGGCATCCATCGACGGCGCCCGTTGGTGGCATCGCATCCGCCTGATCACGCTTCCGCTGATCCGCCCCATCATGGTCCCCGCGATCACGCTGGGGACGATCTGGACCTTCAACAATCTGAACATTGTCTGGCTCGTGAGCAACGCGGGCGAGCCCGCGGATAACACGCATATTCTTGTTTCGTTCGTGTACAAGGCCGCGTTTAACTTCTACGGGTACAGTTACGCCGCGGCCCTCTCCATGGTCATTTTTGTCATTCTGCTGCTGTTCAGTCTCGCCTTCCTTCGAACCACAAGAGCAACGGAGACCGCCCTTTGACAATGAATCATCAGCGTCTTTCCCGGACACTGGCAACATCAACCACACACGTTCTCCTGGTGTTGTTCGCGCTGTTCGCTGTCTTTCCGATCTGGCAAATCGTCAATATTTCCCTCCGCCCGGGCGATCAACTGCTCACAAGCTCCCTTGAGTTGATTCCATCCAACGCAACGCTGGAGAACTATCACCGCCTCTTCACAGAGACAGAGTTTCTGCGATGGATCGGCAACAGCGCTTTCGTGGCGTTTGCGGTCACGGTCACCGGCGTGGTGCTTGCCTCAACGGCCGGGTACGGGTTTTCCCGGTTCAGATTTGCAGGGCGGAATGTTGGCCTCCTCACGCTTCTGACAACTCAGATGTTTCCGGCCACCATGCTCCTCCTCCCCATGTACATCATGCTGATCAGCCTGGGCCTCATCAACACCTTTCTCGGCGTGATCATCGTTTACTCGGCCACGGCGCTTCCGTTTTGCATCTGGACGATGAAAGGATACTACGACACGATTCCTGTGAGCCTCGAGGAGGCAGCGCGTATTGACGGGTGCGGACGCGTTCAGGCATTCTATCGCATCATCCTGCCGCTTGCCGCTCCGGCTCTGGTGATCACCGCGTTGTTCTCGTTCATGACAGCCTGGTCGGAGTACATCGTCGCCGCACAGATCCTGCAGGATTCCCAGCTCTGGACGCTTCCGTTGGGACTGAAGTCCTTTGAGGCAAGCATGAGCACGCAGTGGGGCCTCTACGGGTCCGCCTCCCTCATCGTGATGGTTCCTGTTATTATTCTGTTTCTTGCGTTGAGCCGCTGGCTTGTTTCGGGTCTCACGCTCGGAAGCGTCAAAGGGTGAACAATGTCCCAACGTATTTTCTTTCTCATCATATTCTTTACCGCCGGCTGTGGAATGAACAACAAACAACACGTTGAGCTTGCAGGCCCGTGGTCCTTCCGTGCGGACTCGCTCGACGAAGGGCTCTCGGCGCAGTGGTTTGCCTCGGATTTCGATCGCTCGGCCTGGACTGAGGTCACGGTTCCCGACCATTGGGAACGATACAATCTCCCGTCCTACGACGGTACGGGATGGTTTGAAACACGGTTCACGTACGATGGAAGCCACGAACCCATGGCTCTGTTCTTCGGCGGTGTGGATGACGACGCGGACGTATGGTTGAATGGTGAAAAAATCGGTTTCCATGCCGGATACAGCGAAGCGTTCTTCTTCGATGTCACGCGGGCCCTCCGGGATGGCGTTAACACGTTGGTCGTCAGGGTTGTTGACAACAGCGGTCCTGGCGGAATCTATAAACCGGTCGCACTGATTCCATTGAGGGACGTCGAACAACTTCTCCGGTCACCGTATGCCGACGTGTCGGCACGCCCGAGCCCCGAGTGGGTGAAGGATGCAGTCATTTATGAAGTGTACCTGCGATCCTTTTCGAAGGAGGGGACGTTCAAAGCGTTGGAGCGGAAGATCCCGGAGCTGAAGGAGCTCGGCGTTACCGTGCTCTGGCTGATGCCGATCCATCCTGTCGGAAAACTGCACCGGAAGGGCACGCTCGGGAGCCCCTACGCCGTCATGGATTATTATGGAATCAATCCCGAATTTGGAACGCTCGACGATTTTCGCTCGCTGGTCAACACGGTTCACAAGCATGACCTGAAGATCATCATTGACCTCGTGGCCAACCACACGTCATGGGACAGCAAGCTGCTTCGCGACCATCCGGAGTGGTTTACCACGGACAGCACGGGGAACATCGTTGCGCCCAACGCGGACTGGACCGACGTCGCAGACCTTGACTACGATCGGCCGGAGTTGTGGGATTACATGATTCAGATGATGAAGTACTGGGTACGCGACGTCGGAATCGACGGCTATCGTTGCGACGTGGCCGAGCTTGTGCCGACGGCGTTCTGGGAACGGGCCCGGGAGGAGCTCGACAAGATCAAGCCGGTTCTTCTGCTTTCGGAGGGAACCATTCCCGAGCATCACGTGAAAGCCTTTGACGTCACGTATGCGTGGAATTTCTACGACGTCCTGTCCAGGGTGATTCAGGGATCGGCGCCGGCAACATTGGTTGGCGATATTCACCGGAACGAAGCGCTTCAGTTTCCACGCGGGTCGCTCCGGATGCGCTTCACCACCAATCACGACAAGAATGCCTGGGATGCCCCTGCCGTCGAAAAATTCACGCCTGAAGGCGCAAAGGCGGGCGCCGTGCTTGCTTTCACCTTCGGCGGGGTCCCGCTCATCTACAACGGTGAGGAAGTTGGAAATGCGAAACGCCTCCACCTCTTCGAAAAGGTGGAGATTGACTGGAGCAAGAATCCCGGATTCCGGACTCTCTTCACGCAGTTGACCCTCCTCCGGCGGGAGCATGCGGCCTTTCGACGGGGAGCGTTTGAATCGCTGGATCATTCGGAACCAGAGCGCGTCGTAGCGTTTCGGCGCCGACATGGAGCCGAAACCGCGATCGTGATGGTCAATCTGTCGGGAGAATCTCTCGTGGTTTCCGCAACCCTCCCCGAACCGATGTCCGGCTTGAAGGAATGGTTCACGAAGAAGGAACTCCGACCGTCGAACGGGCGCCTGGAGGTTGCGTTGGACAGGTTCGCATACCGTGTGTTTGTGGGGAAAATCCCATCCAGATAACGAGCCACCCCAAACATGAAAACAATCAATCTTGTCCTTGGCATCCACAATCATCAACCGGTCGGCAACTTTGACCATGTGTTTGAACAGGCGTTTTCACGCGCCTATCAGCCGTTCCTCAACCTTCTCGCGAAGTATCCCCGTGTAAAGATCGCCCAGCACTATTCGGGGGCCCTCCTTGAATGGATCCAGAGCCGTCATCCCGATTTCATCGGCCAGCTCCGTCGGCTGGTGGCCTCGGGACAGGTCGAAATGATGGGCGGGGCGCATTATGAGGCCATTCTTTCGATCATCCCGGATGAAGACAAAGCGGCACAGCTCCACAGGCTTACCAGGATGATCAAACGACGGTTCGGCACCGTCCCCACCGGCATGTGGCTCGCGGAGCGTGTCTGGGAACAGCATCTCGCGAAACACATTGCCGATGCCGGACTGCGGTATACGGTCGTGGACGATACCCATTTCAAATATGCCGGATTCTCCGAGGAAGAACTGCTCGGGTATTACATAACCGAGGAAGAAGGGCGGACAATCGCCGTCTTTCCGATCAGCAAAAGACTTCGCTACACGATTCCTTTTCAACCGGTTTCACAGACCATCAACGCTCTGAGGGAGATCGCAACCGAGGAAGGCAATCAGATTGCCGTGTATGCCGATGACGGGGAGAAATTCGGAATATGGCCGAGTACGTACGACCATGTGTACACCAACGGATGGCTGGAGGAATTCTTCCGTGCGCTGAGCGATAATGCCGACTGGATCAGGATCCTTCGGTTTCAGGATGTCCTGGAGTCCATTCCGCCTCTCGGCCTCACCTACCTTCCCGATGCCTCCTACGCCGAGATGCTGCACTGGGCGCTCCCTTCCCATCACTTTCCCTTGTACGAGGAATTCGAGCATCTCCTCCAGAACCAGGGAATCAGGGACAAGTACGAATCGTTTTTCAAAGGCGGGTTCTGGAGAAATTTTCTTGCCAAGTATCCCGAATCCAACCTCATGCACAAGAAGATGCTGCGTGTTTCCGAAAGGGTGCGAGCAACGCTGGCAAACGGCAAGAAGAAGATAAGCCGTTCCAAAGCCGATCGGCTTCGCGCGTCGCTTCTTGCAGGCCAGTGCAATGACGCGTACTGGCATGGCGTCTTTGGCGGACTCTATCTTCCCGTGCTTCGTTCCCCCATCTACCGTAATCTCATTGACGCCGAGAAACAACTTGACGCGTTGGACAAACGGAAGGCCCTGACGATCAGCGTCACGGACCTTGATGCGGACGGACAGGACGAAATTATCGTGGAATCTCCCGTATTGAATTGCTACTTCAAGCCCGGCGAGGGGGCGTCACTCGTGGAGCTGGATTTCAAACCTGCCTCGCTGAATCTTCTGGACATTGTCTCCCGCCGCGAGGAAGGGTATCATGCAAAGCTGAAGCAGGCGGCAACGGACGCGGGTCATGGAGGAGTCTCCAGCATCCATGACATTGTCCGCGCGAAGGAACCGGACCTTGAGCGTTATCTTGTGTACGATCAGTACAGGAGGGCGTCGCTGATCGATCACTTTTTCGCGCCCGGCACGACGCTTGAACAGGTGTGGAGCTGTACCTCTGGCGAAACGGGGGATTTCGCGGGCAGGCCGTACGATGTAAAAACGAAGAAGAACGGATCACTGGCGGTCATCAGGTTTTCCCGCCACGGCTCTGTCCGACACGACCAGCGGAGCTTCAGGGTCTTTCTCCGAAAGAATGTCACCATCGATTTCAAGAATGGCGCCCTGACAATTGATTACACTCTTCGCAACGAAGAACAGGACCCCCTTCCGCTCTGGTTCGGCGTGGAGTTCAATGTCGGCCTTCAGGCAGGGAACGCGCCGGACCGGTACTATTACGCGGACTCGACCCCCATTGATGACCGGAAGCTCTCCAGTAAAGGCGAGTTGGACAATCTTTCCGCCCTCGGGCTTCGTGATGAGTGGCTCGGTGTGGATGTCCGCATCGAGGTGGACACTCCGGCGACCGTGTGGCGGTTTCCGATAGAGGTTGTGTCGCTCTCTGAGACGGGATTTGAACGCATTTTCCAAAGTTCTGTCGTCATCCCTCATTGGCAAATAACCCTCCAAAAGGAATGGCGTGTGAGATTCCGGCACGTCGTGAAAGCCATTCGTTCATAGAGAATGAGGATTTCTCATGGCGACAGTTCAACTGGAAAACGTTCGCAAGGTGTTCGAGGGGGGTCAGGTGGCGGTTCATGGACTCACGCTTGACGTGAATGAAGGCGAGCTGATCGTCCTCGTGGGTCCCTCGGGATGCGGCAAATCAACTTCTCTGCGGATGATCGCGGGGCTCGAAGAAGTGACGGAGGGGACGATCCGGATCGACGGAACAGTGGTCAACGACACTCCTCCGAAAGACCGGGACATCGCCATGGTTTTTCAGAACTACGCTCTCTATCCGCACCTGACGGTGTACGACAACATGGCCTTCGGCCTGCGATTGCGAAAAATTCCCGGAAAGGAGATTGACCGCGAGGTTCGTTCGGCGGCCGAGCTCCTGGGGATCGAAGCCCTGCTCGACCGGAAACCGAAGGCTCTCTCCGGAGGCCAGCGGCAGAGGGTTGCTCTTGGCCGCGCCATCGTGCGAAAGCCGAAGGTGTTTCTGTTTGACGAACCCCTGAGCAATCTCGACGCCAAAATGCGCGTTCAAATGCGCACCGAGATCGCCCGTCTGCACAAGCGGCTGAAAACCACGATGATCTATGTGACCCACGATCAAACAGAAGCGATGACCCTTGGGAATCGCATTGTCGTGATGAAGGATGGCCACGTACAGCAGATTGACAACCCGATGGCTCTTTACAACCGTCCGAGCAACAAGTTCGTGGCGGGATTCATCGGAAGCCCTGCGATGAATTTTCTGCAGGGAGCCGTTGATCCAAAGGGATTCCGGGAAGAAAGCGGAATCATCCTGCCTCTCCCGCCACGGCACAAGAAACGGCTGGCGAAGTACCGTGGAAAAAACGTGATTCTCGGAATACGGCCGGAGGATTTTTCGGTGAGGAGATCGACAAGGCGAGGAATTCGCGTGAAGGTGGAGGTGGTTGAGCCGATGGGGAACGAAACGTATCTCTATTTCAGCACGGCGAAGAACGCGGTCCACCATGTTGCCCGGATCACGGCATCAGCGATTCCCACGGCCGGGTCCACGGTGAATCTTCAAGTGGATATGACAAAAGCTCATTTCTTCGATCCCGAAACAGAATTGGCGTTATGACGGTTGAAGAACATGGTTCCGGCTTATCGGTATTCCTTCCATTTCTTCCGATCGTCGGCGGTTGCCGGCCTTAGGCTGACGGCTGTCCCACCCCCTGCAGCCAATCGCATCTCAAGGATCGTCGTTCTCTGAACGAGCACAGTTTGAATCCGGTATGCCATTGGATTCTTTTCCCAGTGAGCGTCCGGCGCGTCGGCATAGATCGTGGCAACATACCACCGGTCGGCCGGCAGGAAGTCCAGCCGTACCCTTGGAGACCGCGGCTGTTCGTCCGTAATCGCCCCGAGAAACCACTCGTCTTTGTCCCTTGCCTTCCTGGCAATCGTCAGATAATCTCCCGGCTCCGCGGCGATAATCTTTGTGTCATCCCAATCGACTGCAACGTCCTTGATGAACTGAAACGCGTCGGGGAACCGTTCGTAGTTTTCCGGAAGATCCGCGGCCATTTGCAGAGGACTGTACAAGGTGACATAGAGTGCCAGCTGCTTGGCCAGAGTCGTGTGCACCTGTGCCTTCCTGTTCGGATCGTAGTAGTCCATGCTGATCTGGAAGATTCCGGGCGTATAGTCCATCGGCCCGCCCATCAGCCGCGTAAAGGGCAGGATGGTTTCATGCTCCGGGGGATTGCCCTGGCTCCAGGCATTGAATTCATTTCCCCTCGCGGCTTCGCAGGCAAGCCAGTTTGGATAGGTCCGGTGTAATCCTGTCGGCCGCACCGGTTCATGCATGTTCACCATGATCCGGTGGCGGGCGGTTTTCTCCGCAACTCGAACATAGTGGTTGACCATCCATTGCCCGTCATGATGTTCGCCTCTGGGGATAATTCTACCCACGTAGCCCGTCTTGACCGCCTCGTACCCGTTCTCCTTCATGAAGCGGTATGCTTCGTCCATTCGCCGCTCGTAGTTGGTGACCGACGCGGAGGTTTCGTGATGCATGATGAGTTTCACGCCCTTCTCCGCAGCGTACTGCGCAAGCTCGTTCACGTCGAAATCCGGATAAGGGGTGACAAAATCGAACACTTCCTCCTTCCATTTGCCGAACCAATCCTCCCATCCCACATTCCAGCCTTCCACGAGCACCCCGCGGAACCCATGTTCGGCTGCAAAGTCAATGTATCGTTTCACCCGCGCAGTGGTGGCCCCGTGTTTTCCGTTGGGTTTGATGCGGTTCCAATCCGCATCCCTGAGCTTCAGGTTGCTCGTATCCGAGTAGTTCCACGTTGTTTTTCCAACGTGCAACTCCCACCATACTCCCACGTACTTCTGGGGCTTGATCCAGCCCGTGTCGTCGATCACCGACGGCTCGTTGAGATTCAGAATGACCTTCGAAGCAAGAATCCCCTCGGCCCTGTTGCTCACGATAATCGTGCGCCATGGCGTTTTGGCCGGCGTCTGGAGATATGCCTTGTTCCCGACGGCATCGGGCACAAGATGGGCGGAGAGGATGAAGGTCTGTTGATCGACCGTCAGATTCATCGCTGGGTAGTCGATGAGTGCGGCTTCGTGAAGATTAATATAGAGACCATCGTTGGTTTTCAGGAGGAGCGGCGTCTGGACGGCATTCCGTCCGATCGGCGTTTTAGCAAAGATTTCGTCTGCAGCTCTTCCTTTTGTTCCATCGATGGCGGTCAATGTTGAGGTCGTGTAGGCATATTCATTCGTGTCATAGTCTCCCGGGATCCAGAATGCGGTGTGATCTCCCGTGAGGGCGAATTGCGTCAGTTCGTCGGAGACCGTAAAATAATCGAGATTCCGCTGGAGGGGGAATTCATAGCGGAATCCGAGTCCATCGTCGTACAACCGGAAGCGGATGATCATGCGTCGGTGCCTGTGAGCCGGTTGTTCGAGCGTCACTGCCAGTTCCCGGTAGCGGTTTCGGATTTGCCGCACCTCGCCCCAGACAGGTTCCCATGTTTCATCGTACGTGAGCGTGTCCTGAGCGGCGATGACAAAGCCCTTATCGAACGGGGGCAGGCCTTTCAGTGCGATTCCCAGTCGGGAGGTCTGAACGACGGCTTTGTTGCCGAACGTGAGGCGATAGGTTGGTTCTCCTTCGCGTTGAAGAGAGAAGCTCAGTACGAGTTTTCCGCCCGGGGAGGAGATGCTCTGGGCATGAGAAATGGTCCAGGCAAGAACCAACAGAAAGATTGAAATCACGCGATATTTCATGAGAAGCCTGCGGATGGGGGAATTTGTTCAACAAAGCCGCGGGAAAGCGGCCCAGGGAATGTAAGGAGAAGTTGGAACATTGAAAAATAGAAAGGCGGTTATTTCCCCATTTGCCATTTTCCAACTTGCAACTTCTCTTGTGCCCCCAGCCCCAAAGGGGTCCCTTTGGGACGAGATTCTCCGCCTCAGCCGGAGGCTGATGAGCCTTTGGCCTAAAAGGTGGGTCAGCCTTCCGCCAAAGAACATGGCGGACAAGTCGGTTGGAGAACTCGCTTACCAAATAAAAAAGCCGACCCAAGTCTGAGTCAGCCTTTTTATTTCCCCATTTGCCATTTTCCAACTTGCAACTTCTCTTGTGCCCCCAGCGAGATTCGAACTCGCGTACCGAGCTTGAAAAGCTCGTGTCCTGGGCCTCTAGACGATGGGGGCGAGATGGGGAAATGGGAAAGTTGGAAAATGGAAAGTTGGAAAATGGAAAGTTAGAAAATGGAAAATCAAGACACTCTATTCTCGTGTTTCTTTGCTGTTCTCCTTGATGCCGTGAATATTGCTGTCAATTCGCTTGCTTCCTGCCGAAGTTGTGATACTTTTTGTTCCGGGAGAGCTCCAAGGGCTTGAAGGAGCTCTAACCAGTACTGTGCTTCATCGGATTCTTCTTCGACTATGCTGATTTTCGAGATGAAGTCAGCCTTTGATTTTGCCCTGCACGCTCCCCGGTAGTTTGCCCCAACAGATGTAGCCGCCCTCACAAGCTGCCTTGCAAGGATCTCAAAAATCCAATTCCTTGACATCGTCTGAACAACTCTGATAACTGCAATTGCGAACAGTTTTGTCCGTTCTTTGAGGTGTTCGTATGTAGCCATATACCCCCCGGATGGATGTGAAATGATTGTTCCTTTTCTCCCGCTTCCCCATTTTCCCACTTTATATTTTCTAACTCTCCAACTTCCCCTTGGGTGACCAGAGGGATTCGAACCCTCGACCTCCAGGGCCACAACCTGGCGTTCTAACCGACTGAACTATGGTCACCGTGTACAAAAAAGCAAGATTGTAGAAGGCAGAAGGAAAAATGTCAAGGAACATTGGGCCACAACTCTCAATTCGGCCGGCGACGTTGTTCACGAAAAACGTTCGTGGGAAATTTTGGGACTAACCAGCCGGGGGACAAAAAATGCCTGTGTCAATTCACAGGCTTTGTACAAAGTACGAAACCTTTGGTGGAAAGGCAAGACGGGGTCAGAATTCGGCGCTCACACCGATGGAAGGAAGAATCCCGATCGATTGCGCCTCGTCCAGCGTTCCGGTCCGTTCGTCGTAGCGCGGCACCGAACGAAGCGGACGATTATACACGTTCTGGACATCAAGATACACGACAAGGGTCCATCGCTCAAACATCCACCGGCGATCCACGCGGATGTCCAGACTGTGGTTCGCGGGAATCCTCGCCGAATTAAACCGCGAAGCGTCCTGGGATCCGTCTGCATTGTACGGCGTATACGGCCGCCCTGTGGCAACCCTGAACTTTCCAGAAAGCTCCCAGGAATGATTCAGAAGGTATCCCCCACCCACATTCACAATCCACCGCTGGCCGAAGCTTCCCGGCCGCTCCACGCCATCCAGTGCTGTGAACGCAGTCCTTCCGTAACTGATACTCACCGTCCCATACCAGGGAGTCTCTGAATATTTCTTCTGCACAAATACTTCCATCCCCTGCGACCACCCCGTCCCCTCACTCACCAACGGATCGAGCCCGAACGACGAGAATCCATCCTCCGATCCCCCAAACCCCGCCCCTGTGTTGGCAAGCACAAGCCACGGCCTGACCGTGCTTGCCGGATACGAACGGTAGTTCTTCCGATATGCTTCCAGGCTCATCTTCACGTCACTTTGCAAAAACTCCTCAACACCCACGACAAACTGATCCACCTTTACGTGAGCAAGCCGTCGATTCGAAGGCACGGCTGCGAGCCAGATAAGGGATGGTGCCTGGGCGTAGCGACCGATGCTTGCGCTCACCGTGGTCGTGGGCCGAAGCGCGTATGACAATGAGAGCCGGGGGCTCATCGCCGCAGGATGGTCTATCAGGGAAAAATAGTCCAGCCGGCCGCCTGCGATCAGGCGAAAATTCCCAAAACGCTGTGCAATCTGCACGTACGCCGCAAGCTTCACCGCCGTTGTGTCAAAACGCGCATCGACGGAGATCTGCTGGCCAAAGTTGGTCCAGAACGGACGGAGCGTAAGCCGTCCGTCAAACAGAAGCCACCTTCCTTGAACCCCTGCCGACAACTCCGTGCTTTCTCCCATCAACGAGACAATCTCTCCGCGAAGCGAGAACTCCTGCTCGGCCGACCTGTTTTGAAAAATCGGCTGGAGCAAGGAATCGTTCTGCTGGTACCGGAATTGGTTGTACGTGACGCCTCCCGTAAGCGTGAAATATCCCGCTTTGAACAGATGTTGCCAGGAGACACTGCCGACACCCTGCACGTGATCGCTGGCAAGAATGCGGGAATTGTCGTAGCGCTTCTCGGGCGTGTCGTTGAAGAGGCGGACATTGTCCAGCGCCAGGATCCCGAGAACCGAAACACGATCGGCGGTGCCAGGGTGGTACGTGGTCTTTCCAAGAAAATCCCAGTATTCGGGAACAAAGCCGAACCCCGCCGCCCGGAAAATCAGGTCCAGATAGCTCCTGCGCGCGGAAACCAGGAACGAACCTGCTTCGCTGACGGGTCCTTCTGCATCCAGCCCAAACTGCGTGGCGGAAATCGTGGCCTTGCCGCCAAGCCTGTCGCGGCGACCCTCCCTCAAGTCGATGGTCAGCACCGAGGACAGTTTGTCGCCATAACGGACTCCGAATCCGCCGGTGGAGAACGTAGTACCCGAAACGAAATCCAGATTAATATAGCTCAGCGGCCCGCCGCCGCTTCCCTGCGTGCCGAAATGATTGATGTTGGAAAGCTCCAGTCCGTCAACAACGTAGAGGTTTTCGGACGGTGCCCCGCCGCGGACAATGAGATCGTTTCTGCCCGGCTCGACTTGCGCCACCCCCGGAAGAATCGAGACAGCGCGGACAACATCCTCAAATCCCCCGGGAAGCCGGCGAATCTCTTCGTACGACTGCGTCTGCACACTGACAACCTTGTCCGGCGTCTTTGCAAAGAATCGTCCTGTGACGGTGATCTCCTCAAGCTCCACGGCCGATTCTACGAGTTCAAAGAGAACATCCGCGGGCCGCGCGGGCGAAACAACAACATCTGTCCTGACAACGGCTTCGAAGCCGATCAGGCTTGCCCGAACAATGTAGATGCCGGCAGGAATGTTCTCGATACGGAAGGTGCCGTTTTGATCCGTCGCGGCGCCCGTGGTGGTTCCCACAAGAATCACATTTGCGCCAATCATGGGTTCACGCGTCAGCGCATTGAGAACACGGCCCGTCATGATCCCGCGAGGCATGGAATCTTGCGAAACGGCAACAGAAACCATGGCCACACAGGCAATGCTCGCGAGAGTGCACGAATGAACCGGACCATGATGTTTTCCCGTTGTTTCATTTGGTTGGTTCTCTCCAGAGCCGTGAATCGTGTTCTTGTCAAGCCGGCGTGCAAAAAGGAGGGAAGAGGGAGGAAAAGGACCTCGTATCAAGATACGATACTTTTCGTTCTTTTCCGAGCAACAAAAAAGGCGGCCCGGGGAGCCGCCTCAAAGCGTTATTGTCCTTGTTCCGATTCAGGGGATGAGGGTCACGCTCCAGGTACCACTGCTCTGATCACCGCTGTACGTGCCGCTCCAGGTATTGCCGCTCAAAGTGCCGGTGGCAATTTCAGTACTCGGGTCGTCAGCGCCACGAATGCTCACACTGGCTCCGGAGATGATCCCCACGAGATACTGGACCTCTCCACTGCCGTCCGAATCCCCGACCACGCCCCACAATGTCGTCGCCGCTGTGCAAACAAACAGGCTCCCCGACTCCGGTTGTTGCTGGGAATCCTGGCCTGTATACGACCCATAGTATTTGAGCACGGTCACCGTTCCGGACGCCAGGGTGAGTGTAAAGATTGCCTCACCGTTATTGGCATTGCCGGTGATTGTCGTTCCGCTCAGCGTTGCCACAATCGGTGTCCCATCGGAAGCACTGCCGGTGAACGCGTTATTTGCAATCTTCCCGGTAATGGACACGGTCGCAAGAGTATCTTCCCACAAATACGCCGTTCCGCTCACGTCTCCCGACGACTCAACGGCGATGACGATCAGGCCGGCAGTCGTGTCAGCGCTGATGAAATAGCCAACGTACGTTCCGACGGACTCGTCTGGAACAACGGGATTGTCCTTTTTGTCGCATCCCGCCATAAAAAAAACAAGGGCAAAGCCAATCGCGATCGAAACTCGAATGGACTTCATGATGTGCTCCTTTCAAGTCTTTCCAGAATAATATGCTCGGTCAACACTCCGTACCATGTGCGCAGGATCACTTTTTCGAATAGCGCCCCCGGATTCCCGGAATCAGATATTCCGAAAAGGCCCGCTCCAACGGATACTCCGGTTTCCACCCCCAGTCAGCTTCAGCCGCACTGCAATCCACGTCCTGCGGCCAGCTGTCCACAATCGCCTGCCTCTTCCGATCCGGATCGAACCGTACCTCTGCCTTTGGAAAGGCCCTCCGGACAAGATCACGGAGCTCCAGGGCAGACGGGTTGAATGCGCTGATGTTATAGACCTCACGGGTCAATTCTTCTTTTGGGGCTGCTTCGAGCGCGAGCAGGGCATGAATCGCGTCCGGCATGGTCATGAAGGGGATCCGCGTATCATCCCGCACAAAGCACCGGTACGGCTCGCCCTGCGCCGCGTGATGGAGCATCTCGGGCGCATAGTCGCTCGTTCCGCCCGTGGGACGCGTGACGGCGCTGATCAGCCCGGGAAACCGCAGGCACCGAAAGTCGATATGAACGGTTGCGGATTCTGCATCAAGCTGGCGATAGTAGTTCGCGTAGTAACTGCCCAATTGCTCGCAGTAAAGCTTGTTGACTCCGTACATGGTCCGTGGCGTGCACCACTCGTCCTCGCGAACCTTCGCCACGTTGTTCTTGCTCGCCAGATCCGGAAACCCATAAACCGCAATCGAGCTTGGGTAGAGGAACTTGACGGGACGTCCCTGCAGATGCGTCTGCGTGACGGCAATTTCGAGGAGATTCAACGTGCCGTCTACGTTGACCCGGTGCGCGAGCGGAGGATGCCTCTCGGCGCTTGTGGAGAGCACGGCGGCAAGGTGGTAGATCGTATCAAAGTTGTGGGTGGTGGACAGATTCTCCAGCAGGGCACTATTCAGAATGTCACCCACGACCACGCGGCTGCACTTTGCTGCCAGAGACGGCTCAAGGGGGGCCAGATCCAGCGCGATGATCTCCGTGTTGTCTCTGTCTGCCAGCCGCTCGATCAGACCATGGCCGATTTCTCCGTTTGCGCCGGTAATCAGTACTTTTTTTCCCACATGCGTCTCCTGGAGTCGTTGTTGACGTATCAAAGCCCATGCCTCCCGAAATCGCCGTATTCCTTCCCGAATCGGGAATGGAAGGCACCGGGGTTCTCAGAACTGAAAAACAGGAATCACTCTCAAACCGCAAATCCCGCTCCAGACGAATATCCTAAGAAACCTCACGGGAAACAACCGCAGGTACAAAATTTGATACCAGTCCGATGGTTCCGGCCGCGGGAAGTCTCCCTGCTGGCGGCTTGATCACAACAAAGTGGAAATTCCCATGGGAACACGAAGAGCCGTTGTACTTGGAGGATCGGGATTCATCGGATCCTGGGTCGCAAGAGCGCTCAAAGACCAAAATCTGGATGTGACGATCTTCGGCCATCGGCCACCACCGGCCTTGGTCGGGATGGAAGGGATGCATTTCGTTCATGGAGATTTCTCCGACCCTGAAGCTCTTCGCCCGGTCGTCAGCTCTGCCGACGCAGTCTTTCACTGCGGCGCATACTATCCTGTTTACTCTGTGGACAGGAAAGCTCAGGAGCGGAAAGCGTTGGCTGATCTTCAAACCGTGATCGATGTGGTGATGAAGGCGGGCGTGGAGAAGTTCATTTTCACAAGTTCTCCCATGGCTCTTGTCACCGAGCCCGCCGCTTTGCAGCGAAGCACCTACCACTCCATCAAGGTCCGGCTTCATGAACGGGTTCTGCAAATGACCGACCGCGGCCTTCCCGCCGTGATCGTGATCCCCGGCGCCTGCTTCGGGCCGGACGATTGGAAACCCACGACGGGCCGCGTCATCGTGGAAATCGCCAATCGGAGGCTCCGATTCATTCTCGAAGGCAAAATGAGCGCGGTGGACGTGCGCGACATGGCCGTGGCACAAGTGCGGGCTATGGACGCCGGCACGATCGGCTCGATGTACCAGATGGCAGGCTGGAACGGCATGTATTCGGAGTTTGCTGCTCTGGTGGCACGGATTGCGGGCGTACCTTCTCCTAGCATCAGAGTACCGTATGATCTGGCAAAAATGATTGCTACGGTTGATGAATGGATGGAACATGCCCTCGATACCCGAACGCCCCTCCTTCCTCAGGTCGGTTTGGATCAGGTCCATTTTGGAACCTTCCTGGACAGCGGTCTGGCTGTCAAAGACCTCGGATTTCATCCGCGGCCCCTCGAACAGACGATCAGGGACACCGTGGAGTATTTTCTGAGAACAGGCTTTGTAAAGGAGCTTCCCAGACAGACCCGTCAACCGGCACAGTATGCGTGAAAAGCACCCCGCCACGAAGAAAAGAGCACGGATGGGGGAGAGCGGATTCGTCTCCGTCGGGATCTTGAACTGCACAATCCAACCCCGCCTTGCGCCTCATCTGAAACCGCCGTATACTTGCCTGTTCCTTCACCCATCACAATCAGGAGGATGTCATGGTCACAATTCCCTCGCTGTGGCTTCCGATTCTGCTTTCCTCTGTGTTTGTGTTCCTCGTCAGTTTTGTGATCCATGCCGTGCTCACGTATCACTACAGCGATTTCAAGAAATTGCCCGACGAGGATAAAGCGATGGACCTCCTGCGCGGGCTTAACATTCCTCCCGGGGAGTACATGGCTCCGCACGCAGGGAGTCTATCAAACATGAAGTCGCCTGAGTTTCAGGCCAAGGTGGAAAAAGGCCCCGGCTTCACTCTCACCATTTGGGGCGGAGGCCGTCCCTCCATGGGGAAGAGTCTTGCGCTGTGGTTCCTGTTCTCGCTCATCGTCGGCGTGTTCGCGGCATACATCGCGGGACGCGCACTCGGCCCCGGCGCCCCTTATCTGTCCGTGTTCCGCTTTGCAGGATTCACGGCATTTGCATGCTACTGCGTGGCCGGGTGGCAGGATTCCATCTGGTTCAAACGCTCATGGAGCAGGACCTTCAAGAACACAATCGACGGCCTCATCTACGGGCTCATCACCGCAGGCACGTTTGGATGGCTGTGGCCTGAGATGTAAGAAGAGAGAGCGTCAATTGCCCGATGGCATCCTCAATGAGAACCTCATGACGGGATGCCATCGGACAAGGGTTCCATCAACTGGCTATTCCACCACCCTTCCCCCTGCCGTCCCTCACCCGCCAAATGCCTGCGGCGCTGAGAGCAAACCTTCCTTCATCACCTACATCAGAATTCCCATTTCTCGGAATCGTTCCAAAATGTGCAAGGGCCGGCTCCCGCCCACGGCACGTTTTCATGCGAAAAGCGGCCTATTGCGCAACGGCACGCAACTTGCCCCGCTCCCCGAGCACAACACAGGAGTCCCCACCATGAGTCCGGCAACACGACTGGAAGAAAACGCGCCCGGGAAGTACTACGTCACGTCCGACTGCAATGGATGCGGCATTTGCTTCTCCTACGCCCTCCAGAACTTCATGTACAGCAACGATGCGTCGTATTACTTCATCTATAACCAGCCTGCGGATGAGAGGGAAGAAGCGGACATCCGCAGGGCCATGGATGTTTGTCCGATGAGCTGCATCAAGGACGATGGGGCTGATGCCTGATGTACCAGATCCTTGACAAGCAGTTCCTCTCCCCCACCATCGCCCGGTTTGTCATCCGTGCTCCATTCGTTACCCTGAAGAGAAAGCCTGGAAATTTTGTCATCATACGACTGGACGAAACAGGTGAACGCATTCCTCTGACCATCGTGGACGCCGATCCGTCCGAGGGTACCATCGTCCTGATCGTTCAGGGCATCGGGAAAACAACGCGGACCCTCCTTGCCAAGGCACGCGGGGACACCGTTGCCGACGTCGCGGGCCCACTCGGTACTCCCACCCACATCATGGAAAATTCCGTCGTGGCCTGCATCGGAGGCGGGGTGGGAACGGCGGAACTGCTCCCGATTACCCAGGCGCTCCGGCAGGCCGGCAACAAGATCCACACGATCATTGGCGCCCGCAACAGAGACCTGGTCATCCTGAAAGAAGAGATGGCCGGACTCTCCGACACCCTCACCGTTACGACGGATGACGGCTCCTACGGAACGAAAGGCCTCGTTACGGATGCGTTGAGTTCCATGATCACCGGCGGCATTCCGTTTCAGGCGGTGTACGCCATCGGTCCCCTTCCGATGATGAAAGCTGTTTCGGCTGTCACGCGTCCGCACGGGATCCACACGGTAGTAAGCCTGAACGCCATCATGGTCGACGGCACGGGCATGTGCGGTGGGTGCAGGGTGACGGTGAACGGAACAATGCGATTTGCGTGCGTGGACGGTCCCGAATTCGACGGTCATGAGGTGGACTTCGACGAATTGATCATGCGAAACCGGAGTTATCTGGAGGCAGAGCGGATCGCCAACCAGCGGTTTGAGGCTGGCGCTGCCGGAGGTGCTCCATGAGCGTTCACAACACCCTGAAGCCGTCGGAACGAATGAAGATTCCACGGCAAGATTCAATTGAACAAGACCCGATGGAGCGATCGCGCAACTTCAACGAAGTCTCCCATGGGTTGAACGAGGAACGGGCGCTCATTGAAGCAAGCCGCTGTCTCGAATGTCGCGATCCCCTCTGCATGAACGGATGTCCCGTCTCCATCGACATTCGAACGTTCATTCAGCAGATACTGGACAAAGACTATGCACGGGCAGTCCGCACGATCAGGGAGGCGAATTCCCTTCCTGCGATCTGCGGCCGTGTTTGCCCCCAGGAGGAGCAATGCGAGGCGGTCTGTACGCTCGGGAAGAAGCACGCCCCTGTGGCCATCGGGAAACTGGAGCGCTTCGTTGCGGATTTCGAGATGGAGAGGGATCTTTTTGCCGCGCCTGCCGTCAGCCGGCGAAACGGCCGGAGGGTGGCTGTTGTCGGTTCGGGACCGGCCGGATTGACCTGCGCCGCGGAACTGGCCAAGCTGGGTTATCGGGTCACTGTATTCGAAGCTCTTCATGCGCCCGGAGGCGTTTTGCGATACGGCATTCCGGAGTTCCGTCTGCCCCGTACAATCCTGGACCTGGAGATTGCTCGTATCAGGGCCCTCGGGGTGGAGATTCACACGAATTTTCTCGTTGGGCGGACAGCCACGATTGACGACCTGTTTGCAGAGTGGGGATTTGAGGCGATCTTTCTCGGCACGGGTGCAGGCACGCCTCACTTCATGGGTATCCCGGGCGAAAACGCGATCGGCGTATATTCCGCCAATGAGTTCCTCACACGCGTCAACCTCATGAAGGCGCACAAGTTTCCCGAGTACGATACGCCGATCAGAATCGGCAGGCGTGTGGCGGTGATTGGCGGAGGGAACACGGCTATGGATGCCGTTCGAACCGCGAAACGTCTGGGCGCGGAGGATGCCTGTCTGGTGTACCGCCGTTCCCGCGCGGAAATGCCTGCTCGCGCGGAGGAAGTACATCATGCAGAGGAAGAGGGGATTGAGTTTCTGATGTTGACCAGCCCTGTTCGCATACTGACAGACGAACGCAACGTTGTGACTGGCCTTGTCGTGCAGAAGATGAAGCTTGGCGGGCCGGATGCCTCAGGTCGCCGGCGCCCCGTGCCGGTGGAGGGTTCAGAGTACGCCCTCGCGGTTGATACGGTGATTGAAGCAATCGGCCAGCAGCCAAACCCGATCATTCAGGCAACCACCGACGGACTTCAGGTCAGGAAGAACGGTGTTGTCGTAACAGACGAGGCGCAGAAGACCAGCAGGGAAGGCATCTTCGCCGGCGGTGATCTGTCGCGCGGAGGTGCAACGGTGATCCTTGCCATGCGGGACGGCAAGAGGGCCGCGGCGTCAATTCATAACTATCTGCTTTCGAAAGTACTGGAACAGGAACGTGTTATCTGAAGGGGGGCCATAAAAAAAAGGTGGCGAGTGAACATGGGGGGGTGTTGCACTCGCCGGTGTACCGTACCTGGTGGGGGGACCCAGGTAGGACACCGGAATAATACAACACTAATCCGTTCTTCGCAAGAGAAAAAAGCCGCTCCGCAAAATTCTCTTCACGTTG